>OATZ01000117.1_pt1 | contig 7232 bp, 9 predicted proteins | sample 1476111 | NCBI WGS metagenome assembly OATZ01 (sample SAMEA2579995, study PRJEB22360) | human gut metagenome | reverse complement strand
TTTCTTCTAGTCTACACACCTTAATTTTTCTGTCTAGTTAATTGTAGCCTATCCATGATCGGTTTATTAGACCTTTGAGGTCTATATTTTTTAACTACAATCGACCTTAAATTTAATTGTTTCATTAGCTTTTGGACATGTTTAAGAGATACTGAAATCCCTTCTTTTAATAAAACTTGATGGATCTTTGTGGCACCATAGCGTTGTTTATTCGTAAAAAAAATTGTTGAAATCTTCTTTTTCAACTTATTATTTCTGATTTCTGTAGCTGTCAACGGTTTATTCTTATAAAAATAATAGACACTTCTAGGGATTTCTAATAACCGACACAACAAAGAAACAGTGTAATCCTTACACCATTTTTCAATAAATTGAACAAGCGAATTTAGGTTTTCCGAGAGAATATGGCTGCGGCTTTTTTTAAGATTTCAAGTTCCTCATTTAAACGAGCATTTTCTTTTCTCAGTTCAGCTACTTCTTTTCCAGTCAGTCCTGTGGACTGATCAGGTAAATATAAATTCTTCCATTTGTAAATCGTTGCTTCAGATAAGCCATATTCTTTCGCTAACCCTCGAACAGAACGTCCAGTTTGATTCAGTTCAACAATCATTTGTTTAAAATTTTCTTCATATCGGGTCATAAAAATTCATCCTCTCGTAGATAAGTTTAATTTATTCTTGTCTCTACGAAAAGCTGTCTAAGATTTGATACTAACACCAAATGTTGTATACCCCCAAACAATACACATATTTTGAAGGATTAGGATTAATAAAGCTAAAAATATAGTAAGTATACTAAATATATTTACTATATCTAGTATACTTACTATATTTTAATCTTTTGATCGTCTATTATATATAATCCGTTCCTCGTCGTTTAAAGTATCAACATAGGCGTCCATTGCAAGTTTGACTATTTCATACATAGGAATATCTTTTGCATAACTAAGATCCCGAATGGTTTTTAGTACGGGAGGATCTACTTGAACTGGTTTTCTTTCTTTCGCAGTGTACTTTCGTTCCCCTAACTCGACATTAATATCATCTTTAATTGAAATATCTTCAGCACCAATTTTCTTCTTATCTTTGTTCGTTGGTAATAATGCCATTTAGTTTAATCTCCTTTCCAAGAGGTAGGATATGATTGGCCATTGAGTCAGCATATTTAGGTGTATAATCAAATCCTTCAATATCACCATGTTGTTCATAGTATTCAATTCTTTCTTCTAATTCTGTAAAGATGTCTGCAAAAATAGCCCACCATCTTCGATCTACATAATCATTTAATTGGATACCATTCTCACCATACATTTCTAACCGATCCGAGCCTTTAACAATGCTTTTAAAAATGTTTGATTCACCATACTTATCAATTGTTTTTTGATAGTTTGCGTGTTGAGAGGAACGTCGCACTGAGAAAAGAACAGGCAAAATTCCAATGATTTGAAGATGAGACTCTTCAAAATTCGTGACAATCGGAACTAAAACTTTATTAATAAAATCTTCTGTTCCTTCCATTGCGTACCGTTTTAATTCTTGCATTGCAATAATATAATCTGCAGCAGTTAAGAATGCACGAACCACATTATCTGTTGATGGTGGGCAGTCGATAAAGATATAATCGAAATTTTTTCTCAATTCTTCTAAAGGTTTAATGAAGGCCAATGATCTCTTACGACGATCAGGATATTTTTCGGACAAGTATTCATTAAGTTCTTCAGATCCAGGAGAGCCAGCCATAATATATAAATGTGGACTTACTTGAGTAATACCTGAAACCCAGTCCCCTTTTTTGATTGCTGCAGACATGGATCGATCAAAGCTAGTAATTTGATACGTTGATCCAATGTTGGAAGTAGTATTTCTTTGTTGGTCATAATCAATTAGCAACACGTCTTTTTCAAAAAGTTGACTAGAAACAATCGCTAATAAATCATTGTCTGTAGTCTTACCAATGCCGCCTTTTCTACCTGTAAGCATTACAACTTTTCCTAGTTTATCTGATGTTTTAAATGCAGTCCGTAAGTTTTCCATAGTTCCCTCCAATTTCCTATACTAAATATATTTAGTATACTTCATATACTTAATATATTCGATATATCTAATATACTCCAAATTGATAAGAATTCAGACTTTATAAGGAATATAGTGGATATACTAAATATATTTGCTATATTCAGTATATCAGATATATTCAAAATGTCAAAATATATTTGTGCGTTTTGCGTTGACAATTTAGAGTGAAAAGAGGTAAACTTAATTCTATAGAAACCACAGATAATTCACTATTTACAAAGTAGCAAAAGCAGTGGTACTCTTTAAACAGAAAAATTACATAAAAAAAAGAGACGGAAATAATTGATTTTAGCAGAATCAATTATTTCTGAATCACATGGTTAGGACATGTGTTCACGCTCGTCTCAAGAATATGTAAGTAGCTACCAACTACTTATATTAAAGGTTGATCGGGATATCTTTTCCGATTGACTATATTCTATCAAAAAATGACGAGCAACTCAACAGAAGAACGTTTATTTAGTGTACTTAAATTAAATATTCTTAAACACTGAAGAGAGAACACATACTGTAGCTGAGATTAATGCTAATTGTGTTCTCTTTTTGTTTGGGAAAGGACGTTACAATCGATGTTGAGCGAAATTTATTCAGCTATTGTTAAAAACGGCTTACGTACATACAAATATCGAAACAGCACCATGAAACCTGCAGGTCATATTGATTCCAGTAGGAGTGGTGCTATCTTTGCGTACCGTAGCAAGCAATTAATGAATGTTGGGCGTGGTATGGTCATTACTTCGGAAGAAGCTATTTTAGAGAACGAAAAGAAACTAACGCATTGGACACCTAATACCTATCGCTTTGGTACTTATGCGGATGATTATCGAACAGTGGTTAAAGGTCATTCTGAGAAAAACTTAAGTCAAATCAACACATTTGTAGTTGATATCGATTCAAAAGAGAACCATCAAGGCGAAATTATTTTAGCCTGTTTAGATCAAGTGGGCTACATGCCAACGCTAATTTTAGAATCAGATCATGGTTATCAAGTTTATTTTGTACTAAAGACACCAGGCTATGTCACAAAGAAAAGCAATTTCAAGGTGATCGATGTAGCAAAAAAAATTTCAAAAACAATTCGTCTACAGTTGGCTGAAAAATTGTCCGGAGTGGATCTAGGATGTAACCACTTCGGAATTGCTCGATTCCCACAAGAAAATAATATTGTTTTTAAAGAAATGAACTATCAGTATTCTTTTGCTGACTGGATTCAATGGTCGATGAAGCTTGAATCAGATCAAAAAACAAAAGAAGATCGAGAACGAAAACTAATTGTCTTTCCTGAGAAAAAAGAAATTCGTCAAGTAGATGAACCGTGGTTCGATATGTTACTTCATAAAGCAAACATCGTCGGCGGAGAAGGACGTCTTGGTCGAAATAATGTGATTTTCACGCTTTCTTTAGCTTATTACTCTTCAGGTTATGCATTGGATACTTGCGAATACAATATGTTCACATTCAACGAACGGTTACAGGAACCGCTATCTGAAGCAGAATTAGTAAAGATTGTACGTAGTGCTTATTCTGGTAATTATCAAGCAGCAAGCAGAGAATTCATTATTGAATTGTGCCAGCAATGGGTTTCACCAACCTTAAAAAATAATGATCTGTTCATTCAACGACGTGGCTGGTGGAAATTTAAAAAGCCACGAGATCAAAGAAAATATAGTCATAAAAATGAATGGAAAGAAGATCTATTGGCTTATCTAAGCGAAAAAAGTCTTGCTAGTGAGCCTTATTTGAACCTGTCAAAAAAAGAATTGGCTTCACAACTAACGATGCCCAAGCGAACACTTGATAAGATCTTAAATGAGTTACGAGAGGAGAATAAAGTCTTCTACAAGGTAACACGAGGAAGAAATGGCGGAATGATCATTGCTTCAGTCAAAACGTTGTTCGCGAGGGTTATTCAACTAAGTAAAGAAAAGAGACTAGATTATTCAACAAGGATCACAGAGGTATTTGGACTCAACGAGAGCTTAGTAGAAGAGACATTTAGACAATTATCAACCCCCTTGAACCCTCTTAAAGAAGTGAATCTTTTTGAAGTAGATACAGGTTGAAAAATAAAAGGTGCAAATTGCCTTATACAATATATCTATGATACTTCTGTAGGTGTTGCTCCCTTTGCCTAGCTACGTGTAGGTGGTATACTTATAACTGCGTATGCAGTCTTATGTATCATGGAGGAAGTTGTATGTCGTTAAAAAATTATGTCTATTCACATCCTGTTAATGTGTTTATCATTGGTCGTTTGGGATTATCTGTGGAAGTGTTCTGTGAGCTTTATGGTTTTAAGCAGGGGACTTTGTCTTCTTGGGTTACCAGGGAAAAAACAGTTGCTTCTTTGCCGATTGAGTTTCTTCATGGGTTGTCCTTAGCTTCTGGGGAGACTATGGATCAGGTATATGATTGTTTGTGTGTGTTAGAGCAGGAGTATATTGAGTATAAAATAGCTAACGAGTTAAGAAAAAGGAAGAAGTATATCCAGTAGTAGTTTTTATTTACTCTTAATTGTCAAATTAAGTTAGACAAATCATCAATACTTACGTAACTCAAAAATACTTCCAAAGGTGTTCGATAATTCAGTGATTTTCTAGGAATATTATTTCGTTTCGATGCGACAGATTGAATAAAAGATTCATCTACTGAATTGAAATCCATAGATTTCAATAAACCATCTCTACGTAACAATCCGTTAGAATTCTCGTTTAGGCCTCTTTGAGACGGCGTTCCTGGATCAGCGAAATAAATGGCAATATCATTGGCATTACTGATCTGTTTCCAATTTGAAAATTCCTTTCCACAATCAAAAGTGATGGATTTGAATAGATTTTTCGGTACAGATTCAAACCAATGATTTAATTTGTTTTCAATATCAATCGCTTGTCTACCACACGGTTTCAATGTGATGATAACTTTTGATAATCGTTCAACTAAGGTAATTACAGCACTTTTATGTTTCAGACCTACGATAGTGTCACCTTCAAGGTGACCAAACTCATTTGAGAATTGGCTATAATCTTTTTCACGTTCATGAATAGAGCGACGGAAAGCTTGTTTTCCACGTCTTTCTTGATGTCCATTTGGTTTACGCTTGCCTTTCATCGGTAAGTCAGAAGGATTAAATAGCCCCTTTTTGAACATACGATAAATGGTACGAGCAGAACAACGAATAGGAAACGCTGCACGACCAACAATCACATCGGGTGTCCATCCTTGAACAACCTTTCTTTGAATATATTCTGATTGTTCCTCAGGTAAAACAAGCGGGCGTCTACCACAGTTTGATTTGTTTTTCTTATACTGTTGATAGTACTCTAAGGCTGATTTTCCTTGCTTGAAGAACAGGTATACTTTATGGATCGTTTGTCTTGAACGATTCAAGAAATGCGCAGTTTTCGCAACAGATTGATTTATTTTGAAATAAGACTCTATCATTACAAGTTCATCCGTTGTAAGATGGGTATAGGTCATTTGTACTCACTCCTTATAATTCTTTGGACGGAACTATTTTGAGTGTAGCACAAATGACTTTTTTAGTTGTCTAGCTTAATTTTACAATCGGCGTACTTAAAAAATTGGTTCATTGAGCAACCTATCGCTGCTAAAGTAGCAAAGGAAAACGTTAAAGGAAAGAATTTAGGGAAGAAATCGAAATGAAATCGGACGACTGGATTGAACACACCTGGCTTCCTCTGAAAAGAAATAGCAAACGAAAGAAATTTTGGGTATTGCAATTATGGCCATTAGGAAAACTTTGTAGTTACGGGGCACGACTTATTCTTGATTTAACCGTTTACTCGATTGGAGTATTTGGAACGGCTTATTACTTGATAAATGATCCCAATAGGATTGCAGCATCAGACATTTTTACAGTGCTAATGACGTTGATTTTTGTCATGCTATTGTCTATTTTTACTCAATTAGTCATGCAATTTACCAGGCAAAAATTAACAGCAGGAAAACTTTTCAAAAGCCTATTCGATTTAATTGTTGTAAATGCAATTCTAGCGACTTTAATAAAACAAATTGAACAATCTGGAAGAACAACAAAAGGAGTGAAGGATTTTTTATTGACGTTTATTCACTTTGTAAATGGACACATGTATTTGTTTGAAGTGGGTATTATTCTCTTTTTTGTCGGGTATGTATCCACGAAACTTATTAAACGTTCAATTGAAAAAGAAATTGAAATTGACCTGATTCCGACACTTCTTGGTTATGAGTACAATGTTGATTTTGGAAGATATGACGAATTGATCAATACGGATATCGTTCACACGAGTATCCATGAATCTACTGTTAAGGGCATCAGATCTATTTTAAAAAATGGCCAGGAAATGAAAGCAATAGATCGAAGAAAAGAGATCTACAATTTTTATGAAGTCGAAGCAAGCCTACGATATGGCATCGGAAAATTGTGGTTAGATGGAAGTAATATTCGTCAAAACAAACCATACATTTTTTGGAACAGTAGTGATTTAGAACTTCCAATGAAAGATAAATAATTATGGAGAATCGTTTGAAAATGATTCCTCTATACAGGATTGTGCTTATAGTTGGCATGGAGTTAAAAACCTTAAAGAAGGAGCAGTTATTCAAAGTGAAAGAACGTCATAATCAGTTACTATGTAGTAAAACGGGTACGATGAACATTGAATACCGAACAGAATATTTAGAATTAACGAATCAAACTGATTTTTTGTTGATTCGAAAGCAACAAGAGCAAGAAAAAAATTAATGGCTACTTATAGCCAATTGATTGATGAATGGGAACAATTCAAGGAATCTAAAATTCCAGAACGTCTCTAAAAGCCTTTATTTGTAAAGAGCATAAGGAAACGTGGGAACACTTTTTAAAAAAAGTGTTCCAATAGGCTGTGCCTATTACGTTTCTCAAAAATAAATGTGGGAACAAAATATTTAAAAATAGGATAGTGAAAGGATAGTGAAGGATAGTAAAAGGAGGGTAGTAGGATAGCAAAAAGGATAGGCTCCTTTTCGCTATCCTTTTTAAATTGGAGGAATTAATATGGAAGTAAGAATAAGAAATGTGGATGAGAAAATCGTAAGAGAAATTGATCGAAGATGTGACGAACGGTTCTGTTGCAAAGTTTTAAATCTACTATCAAATAAGGTAGAATAATAGAAAAA
>OATZ01000076.1_pt1 | contig 20257 bp, 20 predicted proteins | sample 1476111 | NCBI WGS metagenome assembly OATZ01 (sample SAMEA2579995, study PRJEB22360) | human gut metagenome | reverse complement strand
TCAGATTTCGGGAAAAGAGATCAAGGCTTACTTTGCCGAAGGTGAAGCTCGCAAGATTGATATAATTGGAAATGTACTATTGAATTATTATCCAGAGGAAAAAGACAGTACAATGATTGGGCTGAATACTTCTGAGACAAGTTTGATTAATTTGTTTCTTAAAGATCGGAAAATGGTAAAAATGATTATGAGTCCTCAGTCTAATTGCATTCTTTATCCGATGGATCAGATTCCGCCCGACAAAATAAAACTGCCCACCTTTAGTTGGTTTGATTATGTCCGTCCTTTAAGTAAAGAAGACATTTTCAACTGGAGAGGGAAAAAGGCCGGTGAGGCTTTGCGTAAAACCGAACGTAAAGCTATTAGTGGTCCGAAACGTGAAATAATTAATATGAAATAGCTATGGGAATGTTCAATGTACGAAAGCCACATGGATTTAATCATCAATATATCTATGTGGACAAACGCAAAGAAAAACTGGCAAAAATGGAAGAAGATGACAAGTACGATTGAGAATTCTTATTGTTTAAAATTTTCCTTAAAATATATTTATGGATGTCGAAAATTACATATACACGAAAATTACAAGGAGGTAAAACTCAAAAAACATCATTTTTTACTCAAACACTACTAATAGTCTTTGCAAAATATTTTCCAGGGAATATAAAGGACAAGTTTTTTACCACTAAACGACAGTTCATTATAATTATATAATTTACAAAAAAACAAGTAATAGGACATATCGATTCATTCTCCGAAAATTTCACTTATAAATCTCATTGAGAGATAATTATTATTTTGACAAGTAGAATATCACTATGCCCAACTCAAAGCAACAAAAAACTGGAAAAATTCAAATAGATAGCAACAAATAGAATTATCATCCACATGAATCTTATCGCCTTCCTTCCAACTTTCAAAAAAAGCTATCCCAGTATTAACCACTCTTTCAACTAAGAGGATTGGTATAAAACAGGAATCTCGCACTTTCCAAAAAGAAAATAGTTACTTATAGTTATAAAGGACTAAAACATTATTATCATCTTCTTTCAACTTAGAAGCTATTTCTTTTAACTCTCCTCTCAAGCCGCCATTCTCGTTCCACCGTATCAGATTAGATGCGGAATAAGTCCACATGCCATAGTTACTCTCTACAAAAGTTTGATTCATATTACTTGGTAAATAAATACCACGAGTCTCAGATTCAATAATATTCGAATCATAAATAGACGGTCTTACAATCTCTCCCGTATGTCTATTTAGCGAAAAGCATGGCATCTCCCATTCTGCTACCTGTCGAAAAGTAGCCCGATCATACTTCATCGAAACAAGACGGAAATAGAGATAGGAATCAGTATATAGGATAGGACCAATATTCATCTGAGGTTCACCCATAGTGACAGAAGGTGAACGAACAGCAATAGGAGAAAGTTTATCATCAGCCAAATTATAAAGAGTATCTAACCCTATATCTGTTATCAGAAACTCAGAACCATTATTCAAAACAGGTAATAAGATATAACTATCCGCATCCATATAAGCGATTCCGGGCAAGGTGACTATTTCTCTATGAAACACTCTGCGCCCCCGATCAGTCATTGTCAAACAAGGGTCTACCGGAACCAGTTGCCCACTTTTCTTATGAATGAAATAGTACGGATGCAAATCCTGATCTCGCTTTTCATGAAATGAATCGGCATTATACCCTATCAAGTATTTGTCATTGTAATCAAAAAGGTATTCAAAACGATACATCCTCTTCGAAGGGAGACGCAAAAGCCGCTTAAAATCGCCTTTAAAAGAATAGACAAATATCTTTTGATTATTATAACTAAACACATAATGCTCTTCAGCCGCAAAGTCAACAGCCAGGCTGGATATTCTGTGATATTCTTCCGGTCCTCCCCCTCTACGATTTACAGTCCAAAGATATTTGCCGGAACGATCAAAAAGCAGGATATCTCTTCCATCTTGGAATAAAACAATATATTTATCAGATACGTGATATCCTTGAATAACATAAGTCGCAACCAATGACTTTTTTGTAGTTTCCAATGGTATATACTCTACATCAGCTACTTCACGTATTTCAATACGTTTCACAGGATAATCACGGGCTTTATCAATGTCAATCACTGGTAAAGAAGAGACAATTGGCTGAGGAGAAGGAGAAGAACACCCTAATAAAGCTAAAAAGGCTAACACGAAATAAATTTTACTTATCATAAGGCAAAGTCATAAAATTTTCAAAAAACTATTGCATCACCAAAATAGACAATAATTTTTCACTATTTCCTAACAAATCAAAGCTCCACTCCATGTAATGAAGCGTAAAAAAATCGTAACATTCAGCTTTTCTTTTAGCAATCGTGCAAGTTCATAGTCACGAGCAAAATTGAAATGACAAAACACTTCTCTATCATCCGGAATTAAAGAAGCCAACCAGTAAAATACCCCTCTATAATACAAACGCTCTTTTTCTAAATCCCATTCATTTACATATACAGGCAGAGAGATCTTCGAATAAAAGACTCCGTCCTCTTCCTTATAAACATATCCTTCCACACTGGCATTCAATTCTACCACATGGATACACCAAAGAGAAAGATCAAAGCACTCTATCAACTGACGGATATAAGTGCCAATCCCAAAGCGTGCTGCCCGACTCTCTTTCGATATGATAAATAATTGCTTCATACCCCTTGCTGTTTTAAAATACATAATCCTTCTCTCCAGTCATACCTCTCAAAAGATATATCTTGAAAAGAGTTTAGCACTTTCACCCATACCGACTGTAGCCCATATTGCTCACCCGTCTAAGCTATTTTGTGTTTCTTACACACGCATACTAATTCCTCAAGATAGTCGGCATCAAATGGAGAAGAAGCAGCAACTCTGGGAGTGTGCAATCTAGTGTAAACATAAGCCACAATACCCTCCAGACCTGTTTCAAACGAAATATCTGATATACGCCTCAAATCACGCTCCATAACCTTAGAATCAATGTTTATAAGAATTTCATCAGTGTTTCCTTCAACATAGCCACTCTGTACCATAAACTCTATCGCCCAACCTATACCACATAAACCATCAACAAACGTAATAGGGATATTTATATCCAAACCATTACAAACATCTTCCAGAAGTTCACCCGCAAACTCTTCATACCAATGATTAGAAACATATCGCGTGTAAATGAAGAAAAATAAGGAGATCTCCATTTTCCCTTGAAATAACCCGGAGTCCTGACAAAAGCCACTTGACAAGATCCGATGACTTGCTATTTGATGCAAGAAATATTCTCTTTCCATATTTTTCTTTTTCATTTCCTCCATGAATTGATATACTCTACAAGTTCTTCTCTTTCCATGTTACACACCCTAATCAGTTCAACCCGATTAGCAAAAGCCAACTCCTCACTAATAAACCAAGAATTCTTTCCTCGAGGATGCCACAAGTGAAATAGAGGGCCGCTATTCACCCAATATACAGGATAGCCCAAAATTTCCATACGATGAATCCGCTCCACATCTTCCGGCCCCCAGCCATAGAGTTTTTCATTATCTCCTCCACATTTTAAATATCCTTCTCTATTAACCACTAGAACCCCTCCGCACGAACACTTCCCCATCATTTGCGAGTAGCATTGAGTCCGATTTAATAGATAAAAATAACCTTCTCCCGATTCCTCATAATCAATGCTTTGCTTCGCATTCAATGTCCAGACTATTCTATTATATGGAATGCTCACAATATATCGCTGTTCAACAATTGCTTTCACAGCAGTTTCCAACTGCTCATAAGGCAATATGATATCCGCATCCCATATAACCACTATCGATGTCTGACAATACTCCAACAGTTGATTAATATAACGCGTCTTATGAAAAACGGTATCCGGATCATAAACAAATAAGTACTCTAAAGTCTCTACCTCTTTACATTCCATGCAGCAGGCCGAAGTATCAGCTTCAAGAAGCACAATTCGACTCTCCAATGGCATTAGATGTCGGAGTAATAATGTTAAATTACGCTTCCTTTGTGAGCTGTCAGCCCTAAAAGGTATAGCAATGGTCACTTGATCATGATAACTTAAAAGCATATATTTTTATTTATCATCCAGTTAACTCCTTGTGGTTCAGAAATAAGCCGTTTTAATATTGAACGAACCTTTACTTTGTAGAAGCCCAAATCATATAATTCAGATAGTAAGTCCAAAACATCTTTGATTCCTTCTTCTTTGTATAACAGCAATTCATCAAGCCAGTCCACCCAATAAATCAGATATTCCTTTAGCTTAGCACTGCAATAAGTATCTTTCACACCATTCCCCCAATGGATACGCCCTATCAAGTACTTCCCTATTCCACAAAGCCCTTCTTCAAGATCAATCTTAGTTATTCTCCGCAAGTGTATCATAGCTATCACAACCCGATCTATCTCTTCTAAAATAAGATCCGCATCACCTTCAATGTACTTTTGACGAATTAAATATTCAATTCCCCAACCAATGCCACATAATCCGTCACCAAAAGATACAGGCATTGAATAATCCAAACGCTCACAAACTTCATCGAGCAACTCACTGGCAACTTCTTCATAAGCTAACTCACCGGAAAGACGTGCATAGCGAAAAAGAGCAATGGTAATCCCCATTTTTCCGTTGATAAGTCCAAGGCAGGACATAGAACGTCCTGCCTGAATAAGATCCTCTATAGGTAAATACCCTTGACCAGATATAAATATCTGATTTTGCATATTTATATAGAGTTACTTAGGAGAATCTATGGGATCTTCTTCAGAAGCTTTTATACTAGCAATCCAAATCCATTCACCATTTATTTCAACCCATACTCCTCCACCTTTAATAACCTGCATTTCATCTGTTGATAATTTATCCATAATATTTGTTTTTAAGATTTTTTCAAAGGTCACAAAAAGCAGACATATTCACATCACGTATCTCACGAAAAGCAAACCATTATGTTAATAAATACAAATTTTAAAACAATTACTTAAAGTTACAATAGTTCTTTCGATAAAAATCAAATACAAAAACTATCTTTACAATATGAGAAAAGCAAATATAAGATGAAGCAAAAAATAGTAATCTGCGTCGTAACCATTGGTACCTTGGCTATCCTAATATTACAAGGATTTTGGCTTATGAATATGTACACACAATATCGCAAAGATGTAAGCGAACAAATGCTATCAAAGTATCAATTAGCTATAGAATTGGAACTAGGAATGCGTTCCTCTGCCAAAGCCAAAGAACAAATGTATGAATTTACTCCTAAAAAAGTAATTCCTACAAAAAAGCTACATGAATATACAGGGGATACCATTAAGCTAACAGATGCAATTCAGCAAAACGTTGGTAATAATTTTGCCGAAATATTCAGCCAAATTTATCAAACCGTATTAATAACAAAAGGAAAATTTATCAATATCAACGATTTAGATTCAATTTACGAACAAGAACTTAAAAAACAGAAGCTACAAACGCAACATGTATTCATACTTTACAATAACGAAGGACGTTGCATCTCCTTTTCAGGAGACACCTTGCAATTTGTAGGAAATACCCATATCCTAAGCGCAATACAACCTATTGGAGCAAAATCACTACAGAGCCTAAAACTATTGGTAAACTTACCACCCAACTTAATATTAGACCGAATGGCCAGTGCACTCATTATTTCTTTTCTATTGGCTATCCTTATTATAGCATGTCTACTATACCAATTAATTATCATTAGAAGACGAGACAATTTATTATATAAACGCGCTGCCGCCATTAATGGAGTTATTCACGATTTAAAGTCACCTTTAAATGCCACTCACGCTATATTGCTTTACTTTGCACAAGTTGAAGAAAATAAAGATAAACTGGAATTATTAAAAAGCGGAAAAGCACGCATTGAGCGACTAGGAAATATTATTGAATCATTGCTATTAGTAGCCAAAAGCCAGAAACAAGAGATAGTTATAAATAAAAAGGAAATAAATATAATCCAAATTATTTATAAGGTTATCGAAGATATCAAATTGTGCTTCATCAACAAACAATTCAATATTAAAGTCAACAATCATCTAAAAGAAACTAATATTTATGTCGATGAAATTGGAATAAGTAGTGTGTTTACCAATTTGATCGAAAATGCATTAAAATACTCCGATAATAATACTCAAATAGATATAACTCTATCAGCGTCACTTAGCGAATTATACATTGACATTAGTGATGACGGATATGGAATACCCGCAAAAGAACATAAAAAAATATTCAATCAATTCTATCAAACTCCGAATTCGCGGAAAAATGATGGTTATGGAATTGGCTTAGCATACGTAAAAAAGATTATTGAAGCACACCATGGAAGCATCAGTTTAAAGAATAATCCTCAGAAAGGAACAACTTTTCTAATAAAATTACCAATCAATTAATAATTAATATATGAAAAAGAAAATTCTGTTAGTAGATGACGATGGACTTATCACCCAAACATATACTTATATACTGAAACAAAATGGATATGAGGCAGAATCTTTGAACTCTTTAAAAGAAATAAAGAGTTTAATAAATGAATGGACACCGGATATTATAATATTAGATGTGAAAATAGGCAATAAGAATAGCATCGACTTTTTGCCTGAACTTAAAAAGATAATTCCACAAGTCCCGGTGATATTCATTTCATCACATACACAAGGATCTGAAATAAAAAGAGCCATAGAAGCAGGAGGAGAACATTATATCAAGAAACCTCTCGATATTGATGAATTAGAAGCCTATATAAACAAACTACTACCAAATCCACAAGAATGGTTTCTGACCAAAGAAGGGTATAGACTAAATTTAATCACACGAGACTTTTTTTTCAAAACAGCAAAAATCGCCAGATTCTCAAACAAAGAAGTTATCCTATTTAAGCTATTATACTTAAATAAAGGAAGAGTGCTAAGCCGTAATCAAATAATGGACGAACTATGGCCCAATGGTAACGGTGGTATAGACGGTAGCCTCAATAATCTAATCTCAAGTATTCGCAAGTATTTAACAACATACGGATATCTTACAATAGAGACAATAACCAACGAAGGGTATTATATAAAATAATTCTAATATTATTATTTCATTCAATCACCTTGAACCTCATTTCTATCAATAACCACCGGTATTTTATAAGATTTACCTTGACGGACAATATCGTATACCAATGTGTCTCGTCGATTTAACTTTGTATTCTCTTTTATAGTGATCATTTTAATAGGAATTTCATTTATAGCAATAATTTCATCACCTTCTAACAAGCCAGATTCTTTAACATAATTACCCTCATAATCGGCAATTTTAGTAATAATATTTTTTCCATGGCTATTCATACGGGATGACATGTGGAATCGTTTCTTCTGAGGATTGACCACTCGTTCTTAGTTGTTTATTGGCTGCAAACCTAATCTTTGTGATTTCATATCAAAGAAAACATTAAATCTTTTAAGAAAAAGCATTAGTTTTTCAGTGGTTCTACCAAAGGGCTATACTATAAATATTATTCCTTAAACTTAGCGATAAGCAACACCGGATTATCTTCGTCATTCAATTTTGAAGCAATCTCTTTCAACTCTCCTTTCAACTTTCCCTGCCTGTTAAGTTCGATAAGCTTCTCGGCCGGATAACATTGTATGGCATAGTTTTCAGGCACTACATGATAATTGGCGGACAATCGCATTTGGAATGCCGGAATATTGGTAGCGGACACTACATCCCTGTTTACCAGATCGACCCGGCAATATTCATTAGTGAACCTGTCATACAAATAAGTTACCGGATCAGACACATGATTATTTTTCACATCTATATCCTTTACTATCGTGTACCAAAGCAGATAACGGCCGGTCATCACATCAACCGTCGCTAAAATCGGAATATTGTTTTCGCTTGTATGGTTCCGGCGGACAGTCAATGGAATCAAATGGTCATCACGATATACATACGCCGTATCCAAAGAATAATCGGCAATCAGAATATCCGAACCCAAACGGGCTACGGGGGACATGGATAAACCTACGCCGGCAAAAAGGTCTCCTACCATATAAGACAGTCCATCCCTTATTCTCTCCTTGAGTGTGATGGGAATCGACGTTAATTTCCCGTCTTTCTTGGAAATTTTGTAATAAGGCGTTTTATTAACAGGATACTTCCCAATCTGAGAGTCAACAAGGCGATAATCTTCGCCAAACAGGAAATTTTCATCATACTCAAATATCGAAGAAGCAAACATGCGGTTTTGCGGCAGTTTAAGCGTGCGCCTGTATGCGCCGCCATAACCATACACCTGAATTCTGCTTTGTAACCCGTCATAGATGAATATCTCCCGGGCTTTTTCATCTATACAATAACCGCTGACAACATCCCCATATTCTTCTCCGCTCATGCCTGTATGATTAAAAGAATGAAGATATTTCCCTGACTTATCAAAAAAGATAACATCACTTTTCTTGTTTACGGTAACAAGTAAGCTGTCCGTCATAAGGATGGTACGGGTACCGACTAATGAACTATCGCCGGTTTCCAATACGACATATCTTACATCGGCGATATCCTGAAGAATGATTTCTTTCTCGGGGTATTGCCCCTGCAAATCAAAAACAGGCAATCCGGTGAATGGTTCAGCAGGAGTATTTACAGATGCCGACTTCTCCTTTTGAGGACTACCGCTACAGGCCACCAGCGCACTAAGCACTAAAATCAAATATAGGTTTTTCATTATAAATCTGTTTAAAAATGTATAAAATACTTCTCTGATAGAATCTGCATGAACAGCTTTTTCCTCCTTCTCCACCTTCACTCCGACCTGTTACAGATTTGTGCATAAAGCCCAAATATACCAACAAATAGATGACTTACTTTCATTTATATCAAATTATAAGAATTAAATAGTATCACATGTCAGGCTCCCGTAAATTAAAAGCAGGCAATCTAACAAATGGTTTAACACTATCAACACCATGAACCCATCCTCAAAAATACAATTATATTTTTAAAAATCAACAATAAGCCGAATAATTCCGGTTGGTAAAATTCAAAAAAGGTATCAAATTCTTTTATTCAAATTAACACTGTTAACAGTCATTCCAAAATATCTTTTTTGGAGGATGCAAAGAACAAGTCTTTTGCATTTAAAAGAGCTGTTCCTTATCACCAAAAGACTTGCTTTAACAGTGTGTTAAAACAAGTCTTTTACCAACAAACAGCAAATCGATATAAGCATCTAATTTACAGAATAATAATAAAACAGATCAATTCATTTTCCAGAAATTTCACTTATATATTATATAGGAAGATAATTACTATTTTGACAAGTAGAACACATAGTATCCCCAAATGTCATTTATTAACAAAGAAGAGCTAACTGTTTCCAGCGGTATATACTCTACATCAGCTACTTCACGTATTTCAATACATTTCACAGGATAATCACGGCTTTATCAATGCCAATCACCGATAAAGAGAAATCTTTATTTCTCAAAAGCCTATTTTAGCCTTTCTTTATCATAACGGCCAAACCATATTCTCTAACTTTGCATTGATTCTACTTATTTATATTTACATATCATTAATATATCATTATCATCTATACTCAATCGGGATGCAATATCCTTCAGCTCCCCCTTCAACCCGCCTGCTTGATATTGTTCAATAAGCCTTTCCGCTGTAAACATGCTTATACCATAATTTTCTCTATCAGCAGACTGAAGTATCATAGTCGGCATTGGTCTTTCTATATCGGAGGAATAATTAGAATCATACATTTTCCATTCCGCAATCTTGCCTGTATGCCTGTTTAACACAAGCTCAGGAGCATCCGCCATAGGAGACATGGGAGCAGAAGGATTATAGTACATCGGAATTATTCTAAAATGCAAATATGAATCGGTGTATAATTCACAAGCGACAATGACCGGTGGATCTGATGCATATACCGAAGGAGTCTGCACGGCGATAGGAACCAGTTTGTGATGACAATAGCTGTAAATAGTATCCAAAGCATAGTCGGCAATCAAGAAAGCATCGCCATTTTTTATCAGCGCGGTTATGAGAAAGAGGACCTGATCTTTATAAGCCCCTCCGGGAAATTTGACGATCTCTGTATGCACTTTCTCACTGATAGGTTTATCCACAACAATCCCGATGGAAGACATCTCTCCGCTCTGTTTATCGATCAGATAGTAAGGATGCGTATCCACCTTTTTCTTTTTGCGAAAGTCATAAAACCGATTATAACCTATCAGATAATCCTTATCATAATTATACAGATCGATAAATGTACAATCCTTCATAGGCAAAGCATGGCTACGTTTATACCGTCCATCAAAAGAATAAATATATATCTTTTTCCGGAACGAATCATAGATGTATATTTCTTGCATGCCAAAATCGGCATCCCATGCGGTTATAGAACTGTACTCTTCAGCAGATCCTCCTCTCCGGTTAAAAGTCCACAAGTACCTCCCTTTTCTATTAAAGAAAAAGATATTGCCATTATCAACACCACTTGCGACAGTTATATAATCATCTGAAATCCGAAAAGCGGAACAATCCGACGCAAGTAGTGAATTACGTGTCGTTTCTAAAGGAACATACTCTACATCGGCAACATCATGTATATTCACTTTCTCAACAGGATATTCACAAGTAATATCTATGACACACAAAGAGGAATCCATGTCATTAGAAACCTTTTCTTTAGTATGAGAGCAACTACATGAAATGAGAAGCAGAAACCATAAATAGATTTTATCCATAAACCTAAATTTTACAAGTATTATTATACTTACTGATTACGTCCAAAGAATCTCAGGTTACATACCGTTATACCAGGTCTTTCGTCTAAAATATATTCCGTTTCAGTCTTTCAATTTATAGAAAGCAATAATCGGATTATCATCCTCGCCCATTTCATCAAGAAGCTTCAGCAGTTCAGCCTGCTTCTCAGGGAACTTGACCTTAGCTTCAGTGACGTTGCGCCTTACCTGATCCAAATTATCCGGAGTGATTGCGAAGTGAAAACAGTTTTCACCTACATTATAGAAGTCTTTGAACGATTGAGAGCCGTCAATATCATTCGTTATACCCGGTGCATCGAGTATCATCCAATAATGAGCTTTAAAAGGAGTTTGCTCCCAAGAGTCGATCTTCTCCGTTTTTTTATCGTATCGGCTGAACCATAACTTTTTATCAAACCAAAATTTTAAAAAAAGAAACTCTTTAGTTTCATAAACACTTTGCATCAGAACAAAATCTCCCCAACCATAATCATGAGTAGGATCATATCTTCCGGAAGGCAATTTATATTTTCCAAGAGAAAGATGGTAACGAGGAAAGATAGAATCACAAGTTATGCCGTAGATCGTATCATTAATAAACGAATAAACGTTACTTCTTCCACGATAGAGCCAAGAAGGATCAGAAGATAATTGTACTATTTCCTTATCACCAGAAGATAAGTAAGGGATTTGCTCCATCAATGTCTCCCCTTTTCCATTCGCAACACAAGCGCTTATGAATGTCTTACTATTATCAGGCAAATAAACAGTACCGGGATAATAAACCAAACAATCTCCCATTACATCGATGGTCCAACTAAAAAAGACAGGCCATTTTAAAGAAAACTCTTTGACAAAGCTGTTATCCCGCATATCATAGACTGTCAGGCTACCATTACGGCTGAACGGATAAATAAATACCAAACTATCACTGACTGTGAAACAGTGAATATTAGCTATCTCTCCAGGACCCTGACCTACATGACCGATTTTACGGATAAACTTTCCCGAAGTATCAAACATCATGACATGCCTCTGATTTCTTGAATAAATAAAGACAAACTTCTCCGTCCGCTTTATCAGCTTTATATCACCGACTAATATATTATCCTGCGTTTCCAGTTTCACATACTCCACATCTTTCACGATGTCACTCAGCAGTAAAGGCTTGCCGCAATCTTTCAGGTTGTTAGCAAGATCAATGTCTTTAAAGGTTTCCTCAACCGGTAAAGCGTTATCATCCACCATATCCGGAGAAGAAGACTTGCTGCCACAAGCAGCAAGAAAAAACAATACCAAAAACAATGCGATATAATCTAACTTCATAGGACGATAATTTATAGGTTATTACTAATAGTTGGATTTAAGTTTCCCAATCATAAGAATGTCATTATCATTTTCGTGCAAACTATTTCTCAAACCAGTGGCTCGCTTACGTATTTCAGGCTTTAAATCAGTTTGGGCAAGAACTTTATCTAAAGCATCCATCAGTTCAAGAGGATCGTAAGAGATGCAGACATAACCGTTGCGCATAGTCAAGAAAGGATAAGAAAGTCCCAAAAAGTCATTTGTAAAACGATCAATACGCTTCACACTACCATCTTTTTTAAAAACACGAACATTAAATACAGTCATACGAACGGGAGAACCATCTGATGGCATTTTAGCCGATCCAATAGTTACTCTACTCCAATAATATTCCGGAGTCTCATACAATGACGTTACAATATATTTATCCTCCTGCATTACATTATCCAAAGTAAAACAAGGTTTCAATATATTATTAGCAATATCATAGTGATATAGAGTATCAGGGCGTGTACGCCCGACAACCTGACAAAGGGAAAAAGAATAGGCATCAACATTCCGGGGAGCCAATACTTCATTGCTATAATCCGGCACAATTGCATAATTTACAGCAAATATTTTTTGCAAGATATTCCCCTTAAAATCTTGTACCCAGCATAGATTCTTACTGATCGGTGCTTTGGGATTTCCTATATCAGCAAAGGGAAGAACGACCACTACAGCTTTTTCATTTTCCAAATCTATCCAAATGGAACTCTTCGTTATCGTTTCCGGCAATGAAATACTTTCTTTCGATAAAAATCGGCCTTTAAGATCAAAAAATAACATTTTTTGATTCTCAGCAATAGCTACACGTCCCTGCTTTTCATCAAGAAATCTATTCACAGCATATTTATACTCTCCGGGGCCTTGACCAACTCCACCTATATCAGCCACATATCGTCCTTTACGAGTAAATAATTTCAAAGCAGAAACGCCATCCGGCTCTATTAAAATATAATTGCTTGAAACATCAATACCAGAAGGATAAGTGGCAACCAATGCCTCTTCTCTACCATCCAACTTAATAATTTCCAATGATTCTATCAAATCAGAAAACAACATTTCCTCACCCTTTAATTTCTCTATTTCCAGTAAATCGACAGCGTAAAAGGCGGAACCTTCTTTTATATCCCTCTCTTGGGGTATAAACAAAGAACATGAGGAAGCAGACATTGCAACCGATAAAAGAAAGAGAAGCGGATATAAAAGGTATCTTGTCTTCATATAAAAATAGATTTTGGCTGAAAGTAAAAAACTACTTTTCATAAAGCATACCGCAAGATACGAATTATTCGTAGAATGTTATTCTTTTAGGGATATGTTAAAAAGCATCTCACTCAAAATTCTTCAGTCTTTCAATTTGTAAATGGCAATAATTGGATTATCATCCTCGTGGACATTTTGCACGATCTATCAATATCACATATACTTGAGAACCTTCAGTGATTCGCCTGATAGCATTTAGAGATACAACCGAAATTTATAGATTACTTATAGTTATTGTTTCAATTTCCCAATGATAAGAATGTCATTATCATTCTCGTGCAGACTATTTCGTAAATCGGTGGCCCGTTTACGTACGTCAGGCTCCAAATCTGTTTGGGTAAGAACTTTATCTAAAGCATCCATCAGTTCAAGAGGATCATAAGAGATACAGACATAACCATTCTTCATAGCTAAAAAAAGATAAGATAAACCTAAAAGAGGATCAGTAAAACGATCAATGCGCCGTACATTGCCATCCTTTTTCGAAACGCAAACATTAAAGGCTGGTAAACGAACAGAAGAAACACTTGAGGAAAGATCATTAGGATATAAAGTGACTTGCGCCCAATAACTTTGGGAAGTTTCATATAAAACAGTACAAGCACTTTGATTTTCAGAAACAACATGATCTATTGTAAAGCGTGGAGTTATTATATTCTTTACTGCATCATAGTGATACAAAGTATCAGGGCGAGTACGCAACATGGGGTCTTCAAAAATAGAAAAAGAAATCGCATCCACATTCCGACATGCCATTAAGCCATTACTGTAATCTCCAATTAAACCGTAATGATTTACAGGAATCCGATGCACGATATCACCCTCCCTATTTTGCACCCAGCACACATTGTTACTAATTTCAAAATTGGAGTTCTCATTCTCAGAAAATGGCAACCCCACTACAGTTACATGCTTTTTATCATGGTCCATCCAAATACAAGGCTTATGTACTATTTCCTTGAAATGGATAGCTTCATCTGACAGATAATTCCCCTTCAGGTCATAAGTAAGTATTTTATTTGCTCTTCCCGGACCTAAGTAAATACGTTTTTGTTTTTCATCTATCATACAGAAATGTATCGTTTTGTACTCTCCAGGGCCCTGTCCTATACCACCAATATCCGCCACGTATTGACCTTTACGCGTAAACAACTTAATAGGAGATATAGCGTCTGGATTCAGCAAGATATAATTATCTGTCACAAAGATCCCAAATGGATAAGTTTTAACAAGAGCCTCATCCCTATTCTCTAATTTAATGACTTCATATGACTCCACTAAATCACCCAAAGACATCACTGTCCCTTCTGCTTTCTCTATTATACGCAAATCAACAGAACGAAAGGCGGAATCTTCTATTATATCCCCCTCTTTGGGTACATATGAAGAGCAGGAAGCAAACATTGCAACCGAAAAAAGAAAGAGAAGCGGGTAGAAAAAGTGTCTTGCCTTCATATGAAATAGATTTTAGTTTAAAACAAAAGCATACAGTCCTAAAAGCATGCCGAAGTATACGGATCATTTATAAAACATCATTCTTTTAGAAATATGTTTATTAAATTCATTTTTGTTTTAACCTACCAAAAAGAAGAACACTATTGCCATTTTCCGACAATCCATTATAAAGCTTTTCAACTTTACCCCTCATCGCAGTATCCATTTCGGAAAGTTTCAATATCTGCGATAGCTGCTCTTTCAATTCAATAGGCTCCATCCAGAGATAAAAGTATCCGAATCTAAACTGGGCATAATATAAATCTAATGAAAGCCCACCATAGCCTCTGGAAAAAAGTTTTATATAAGACGCTTCGTGGGTTTTCTTATCGACTTTGATTACTGTATAATCTAAGGTTGTAAAGGGCCCCCTATCATTTGTGTAGCCCGACGATAAGCCAACATAATAGTTCAACGGGGTGTTCAGATAACGATGTTGATGCCCTTCTTTACCAAAATCGGCATAAAAGACCGGTGTCAATACGTCGGTTTCCGGATAATAATGATACAAGGTATCATTCATACCTTCCAACTGCTCAAATCCTGCAGAAACACTTGTATAAAAAGCTTCTGTATTAAACATGGTCTGAACATCATTCCCAAAATCGGGCTTTAGCGTGTATGGATAAGAATGTATTTTCCCCTTAATATTTCCCTCAAAATCCTGTTTCCAAACAAATGGGCTTTGTCCGGCAGGAACATCAAAGCAGTAAATCATCTTATGCTCACTATCTACTTTAAAACTGCCTTTATGCAAAATAGAAGCTAAAGGAATATCATGCAAATATTGACCCTTAAAATCATAAACCATAATTTGGGAAGCTTCAAAAGTATTCAGATAAATGCGCTTTGCCTTTTCGTCAATTTGGTGATACAGCAAAGCAGTGTATTCGCCCGGCCCCTGTCCAAAGCCTCCTACATTACATAAGAAGCTCCCGTCTCGGGAAAACAGCTTATAGGTACCTCCTCTTTCAGAGGGGGTCAGGCCAATATGTTGTTCGGTTATATACACTGTTAATGGAGCACACAGTGCCTTTTTATCATTATCCAAGGGGAGAATAACCAAAGAGTCTACCAAATCTTCGATATACACCTTAATGGTATCTTTCACATCCGATACGGCAATAGAAAAGAAATCTTCATTATACTCCACTCGCTGTTCCGGAGACTTGGGTACAGATGAAGAGCAGGAAGCAAACATTGCAACCGAAAAAAGAAAGAGAAACGGGTAGAAAAAGTGTCTTGCCTTCATATGAAATAGGTTTTAGTTTAAAACAAAAGCATACAGTCCTAAAAACATGCCGAAATATACGAATAATTCGTAGAATATCATTTTTTAGGAATATGTTTATTAACACTATTAACAAAATTACCAAAAAGCAAATGGTTTTTCAGAAGTATTAACCTCCTACTTGATTATTTTCTAAATAATAGAAGAATATTTTGTTTTTCGGAAAACAAATAATATCTTTGTGTCAAATTAATGTGTTATGAGAATAATATCATTTGCAGCCATAAGAAATTACGCCAAAAAGCACGCTGATGCTGATGTACCTTTGCGTGATTGGTATAAAAAACAGAAAAGGCAGATTGGTCGTGTTTGGCTGATATAAAGCAAACATTCAATAGTGTTGACTATGTAGGTAATGATAGATTTGTCTTTAACATCAAAGGCAATGATTACAGGCTGGTTGCTATGATTTTGTTTGCTGCTAAAAAAGTGTTTATCCGTTGGATAGGTACTCATAAAGAATATGATAACAAAGATTGTTCAAATGCTTAAATTTGTTTGGTATGGCAAAGATAAAAACAGAAAAACAGTACAAGGCAGCTTGTTCAAGAATTGAAGAACTGCTTAAGGTGGTTAGTAATGATACTCCAACCGATGATAAAAACTTCCTCGAATTGGACTTGATTTCCGATTTGGTCGCAGACTATGAAGAGGAGCATTTCCCTATAGAAACTCCTTCTTTGGTGGATGTTATTAAGCTTCGTATGTATGAAATGGGGCTTACCCAAACAAAACTGTCAGAATTGTTAAATGTAAGTCCTTCCCGGATTAGCGAATACCTTTCAGGAAAGTGTGAACCAACCTTGAAAGTTGCTCGTGAAATAAGCCGGAAGCTAAATATTGATGCTAATATAGTGTTGGGGGTATAAGTGTAAGTTTTTGTCGTGATATATTTTAGGCGTGATTCCATTTTTAGGTTTCACGCCTTTTTTATGTCATTTTACGACAATCGCTTCATTGTCGTGTATCACCTATCTACCTGAGTTCGGGATAAGAAATTAGTGTATAAAATTGGTAATCATATGATTAATTTGTATTTTTATGGTGTTCTAAATCAACAAATTGGAACTGTTTTTCTAATTACTTATCCCGAACTCAGGTAATAATTCGTAGAATATCATTTTTTAGGAATATGTTTATTAACACTATTAACCATATTTTCAAGTGATAAACAAGGGATGAACAGGTTCTTAACTTCCCGGATGTACGAAGTTAAGATCCTCCCTGTACGAAGTTAACTTTAACATTGTGTTAAAGTTAACTTCGTATAGAAAGGATATTAGTAACATATTCTGCTGGTTATTAACCTATTAGAAAGAAGATGCAATAAACAGACATAAATCTGTCGATCGTGTGAGACAGAATGGAACTGACGTAATACTTATTCTGATAAGTACAGAAGAATGATAATTACCGGAAAAGCTTATCGATCTCTTCTTCTTTTATGGTAGTCAGCACCACGCGTCCGTCCGGCGTATAGTTGGGTGAAGGACAGGCAAACAGATTATCGACCAAACTGACCATCTCTTCGTTGCTCAGCACCTGCCCATAGACAATGGCAGCCGCACGGGCAAGAGTCAACGCAAGGATATCCTGAATTTCTTCTTTGACATCATTGCCTTTCTCCATAGCGGTGTGCAGCATGCTACGTACCAAATCGACCGGATTCAGCCCGTCGATGCCTGAAGGTACTCCGTTAATGGCATAGCTGCCGCCACCAAGATCACTGAGATCAAAGCCCACTGCGGATAAATCGTCCATGATACTTTGCAACACAGCCGCCTCGGAAGCCGGAAGTTGCAGGATTTCCGGGAAAAGAACACCTTGTGAGAATCCCTGCTTCTGCTGAATCTGGGCACGATAACGGTCAAAGAGCACACGGATATGTGCGCGATGCTGATCGATCAACATCAATCCGGACTTCACGGACGTAAGGATGAAGCGCCCTTTGAACTGCAAATGCTGCGTACCTTTTTCAATCACGGCCGGTTCACCGGCATAAAGAGTTTCGGGAGCCGCTGTAGCAATGCTCTCTTCTTCGATCACCGCAAACTCTTCCGATTCAGGATCGGAGTCGGAGAAAGGCTGATTCATCTTACTGGCTTTCTCAAGACCGCCATACAAATCTTCCCAGTCCACTTTCGGACGGGAGTAGTTGCCTCCACCGGAAGAAGAGGAGGGCTTGAACGGGTTGAAATCGGAATTGAAATGTACCTTAGGCGGCGCAGGAGGCAGATTCTGCTCAAAAGCAGGAATATCGGGCATGTCCTCCGTGTCGAAATCGATAGAAGGTACAGCATTGAACTTGCCCAATGACTCCTTGATCGAAGCAGAAAGAATCTGCCAGATAGCCTGCTCGTTTTCAAATTTGATCTCTGTTTTGGTAGGATGGATATTCACATCGATGTTGGCAGGATCGACTTCAAAGTAAATGAAATAAGAAATCTGTTCGCCTGCGGGAATCAACTGTTCGTAAGCATCCATCACTGCCTTATGGAAATAAGGATGACGCATATAGCGCCCGTTCACAAAGAAATACTGATGGGCGCCTTTCTTACGGGCTGTTTCGGGTTTGGCTACATAACCCGAAACTTTCACCATTGTAGTGTTGACTTCTACACTGAGCAGTTGTTGGTTAAGTTTCTTGCCAAAAACAGAAAGAATGCGTTGCCGCAAATGGCAAGCGGGAAGATTGAACAGTTCGGAGTCATTGCTATACAGTGAAAAAGCAACCTCAGGATGTACCAAGGCAATACGTTCAAATTCGGCCAGAATATTACTGAGCTCGGTGGAGTTAGCCTTCAGAAACTTACGCCGGGCAGGAATATTGAAAAAGAGATTCTTAATAGAAAAATTGCTTCCTTTGGGACAAGACACCGCTTCCTGACTCTCCACTTTGGAACCCGCAATGATAATCTTGGTTCCCAGCTCTTCGGATTCGGGACGTGTTTTCAGCTCGACCTGAGCAACGGCGGCAATGGAAGCCAATGCTTCACCGCGAAACCCCATCGTGCGAAGGGCAAACAGATCAGATGCTTCACGGATCTTTGAAGTGGCATGCCGCTCGAAAGAGAGGCGTGCATCGGTTTCGGACATTCCCTTACCGTCATCAATCACTTGTATACAGGTTTTACCTGCATCGGTGACCAACACATGAATATTCTGCGCCTCAGCATCGATGGCATTTTCGACTAACTCTTTGATGACAGATGCCGGACGTTGTATCACCTCTCCGGCAGCTATCTGGTTGGCAACCGAATCGGGTAATAAATGAATGATATCGCTCATAATAGATTTAGCTTTGACTGTTTTAGTTTATAGGACTTAGAAAGACCAACTGCCGGTCTGCAAATAATGCCACAGAAAAATAAGCAGGGCAATGATAGCCAGAATTACTCCCAAATGGGCGGGTTTACGTCCGCTCTCTTTACGACGCTTTAGGTGTGTGGTACCTTCGATAAACTTCCCGCGAATATCTTCGGGAGAAAATTCTTTCTCGGGCAATATTCCCAGATCACGCTTGGCATCTTCTTCCATTTTTGCCAGTTTTTCTTTCCTCTCGTCCACATAGATATATTGATGATTAAATCCACGCGGCTTTCGTACATTGAACATTCCCATAGCTATTTCATATTAATTATTTCACGTTTCGGACCACTAATAGCTTTACGTTCGGTTTTACGCAAAGCCTCACCGGCCTTTTTCCCTCTCCAGTTGAAAATGTCTTCTTTGCTTAAAGGACGGACATAATCAAACCAACTAAAGGTGGGCAGTTTCATTTTGTCGGGCGGAATCTGATTCATCGGATAAAGTGTACCATTCGACTTTGGACTCATTACCATTCTCTCCATTTTCCGATCCTTGAGATACATATTTAGCAAACTGGTTTCGGATGTGTTCATGCCAATCATCGTACTATCTTGCTCCTGAGGATAATAAACTACCAGGACATTTCCTATCACATCTACCTTGCGAGCTTCACCTTCGGCAAAGTAAGCCTTGATCTCTTTTCCCGAAATCTGA
>OATZ01000028.1_pt1 | contig 95024 bp, 90 predicted proteins | sample 1476111 | NCBI WGS metagenome assembly OATZ01 (sample SAMEA2579995, study PRJEB22360) | human gut metagenome | reverse complement strand
TTTCTTCTAGTCTACACACCTTAATTTTTCTGTCTAGTTAATTGTAGCCTATCCATCATTAACAATAGTAGCTTTAGGGAGCTTAAGACGTATCTCTTGAAGTTTCTTGCGAATAAATTTTTTATAAACTGTGAGGGGAGCTAACAAAATGGCTAAACACACGACACTTTTCTTTGTTTACGGTGTTTGCATAAGATTTGCATAAGAGGAGAAAAATTATTATGTAGCAAAAAAAGCAGGTCCTTATCAGTAGCGCTTTGACTTAAGGTGTAGCCAAGAATCAGGAAAAGGATTGGCTAAAAAAGTATGATCACCAGAAGTTTTGGATGAATGAAATGTCGTACCTCTCATCTTGAGACTGTTAGAAGAAAGAAAAAAAGAGAAGGGGCACTAGAAACAAGTATATTTCGTGAATGGATCGTAAAAGAATAAGAAATATTGTTTTTACAAAAACCTGACCGAAAAACAGTACACATTTTCGTATTTTTTCGTTTTTTCTTGACTACTGATGGCGCTATCAGTATCATAAATGGCAGATAGACACAGCCAAATAAAAAAGGCACCTCTGCTTCTAGTGGCAGCTAGAAGCAGAGACCTTGAAAAGTCATCACACGTGACCGTCCAAGTTTGCCATAGTCAATGTAAATACATCAACCTTGTTTATTGTATCGAATCTAAAAGGAGAAATCTACCCTTTAGAGGAGAAATTTTAACAAAATGTATGCGTTTTATTTGCTGAGCAAAAGGTATTGGACGTTTGTGTTCAATACCTTTTTTGTCTGAACATACACCTGAAGATAAAACTGCTCTGTTCGAAGATCTCTTGTGCTTTTAATAGAGCTATAGCCAGCAGAATCGGTCAGTGTAAAAAGATGTTTTTTCGTCAAAGGAACTAGCCTTTGCGTATCTTATTATGGAAGCAGATTTTATTTGGCTGTTTTCTATCGCTGAAAGGAGAGGAGCAACCGATGCAAGTGATCGCTATTTTGAATCACAATGCTATCATTGCGAAATCAGAGGAAGGGGAGTGGGTGTTGATCAAAAAAGGAATAGGCTTTGGACGCAAAATCGGGGATCCAATCAATGAAAGAGATGTGGAAAGTGTCTATCAAAAAATTTAAAAATCGGGGAGTCACTGTTCAACAGGCTTGACCCATTTCGCTTCAGCGGAATGCGTCAAGCCTGTTTTTTTGAAGGGAGGAAATACCGCTGGAATTGACTCAAGTCATTTATGAAGAGTTGCTGATCATTCAGTCAAAAGCACAAACGAAACGCCAAATCTTAAAAGAATTAACAAAACTTATGACAGATAAAGGCGTAATAACTGATACAGAAAGTTTCTTGGATGATGTCTATCAAAGAGAAGCAGAAGGAGCAACAGGAATCGGACAAGGGATTGCTATCCCTCATGGTAAATCACCAAGTGTCCGGCAGACAGTGATCGCAGCTGCTACTTTAGCGGATCCGATTCCATGGGAAACATTAGATGATCGTCCTGTAGAAATCGTGATTTTATTTGCTGTACAAGAAGGTGACAAAAATAAAGGGCATCTTCAGCTTTTGCAAAAGATTGCCGTACTTTTGGCAAGAGAGAGGTTTATCAAAGAACTGAAAAAAGCTGCTTCAATCGAGGAATTATATATATTATTGACACAAAATGACTAGGAGGAATAATGACTTATGTTAATAACAGGAAAAGAAATACTAGCCGTAGCGAAAGAGAGAAGCTTTGCCGTTCCTGCCTTTAATGCAGGTTCTGGGCAATTATTGAACGCAGTGATAGAAGCTTGTGAAGAAGCAGAATCTCCTGTTATGATTGCAATCCATCCAGAAGAACTGAAATTTTTGGCAGACAGTTTCATCGCTCAAGTGAAATATGCAGCTGAGCAGACAGATATTCCCGTATGTATCCATTTAGACCATGGTGATGAATTCAAACAAATTATTCATGCCATCCGCTTAGGTTTTACTTCTGTTATGATCGATGCATCCCATCAATCGTATGAAACAAATGTCATGTTATCTAAAAAAATAGTAGAAGCTGCTCACGCTGTTGGTATTTCTGTAGAGGCCGAGCTGGGGACGATCGGAGACACAGGTAATACTGTAGAAGGCGGTGTCAGCGAGATTATTTATACGGATCCGTTAACAGCACAAGCATTCATTGAGGAGACCGGAATCGACAGTTTAGCGATCGCTATTGGAACAGCCCACGGGATCTATCCTAAAGAACTCAAACCCAAGCTTCGCTTCGATATTTTAGAATCGATTCGATCATTGACTACTATTCCTTTAGTCCTTCATGGAGGATCAAGCAACCCAGATGAGGAGATTCGTCAGGCAGTAGAATTAGGAATAAATAAAATCAATATTTCCAGTGATATCAAAATGGCATTCGCAGAAAAACTCCGAGATATATTGAACTCAGGAGATTTAGAGATACGTGAACCGAATATACTGTTTCCACCTTGTATGGAAGCTGCAAAACAGGTTGCTTTAGATAAAATTTATTTATTCCAATCAGATGGCAAAGCAAAATACTATATGTGAGGGGGCAACAAAATGAAGATCGTAGGAATCGCAGCTTGTACCGCGGGGATTGCACACACGTATATCGCAAAGGAAAAACTGCTTCAAGCAGCAGAGAGCCTTGGACATGAAATCTGGATTGAGACACAAGGTCTTGCTGGAACACAAGAGCCACTAGAGCAAAAGTGCATTGCTGCTGCAGATGTCGTGCTTATTGCAGCAGATATCAAGGTAAACGGAAAAGAGCGTTTTCGTGGAAAAAAAGTAGTCGAAGTACCAACTAGTTTAGTTGTCAAATCTCCGAGAAAGCTGATCGAAAAATTAGAAGAGATGCTGAATGAAAGAATGGAAGGGGAATAAGATGGAGATACTGAAATCAATAGGCTTCAAAAAACATTTAATGACGGCGATCTCTTTCTTTTTACCTATCGTCGTCGCTTCCGGATTCTTGCTAGCTATTGGGAATATGATGGATGGAGTCACTATTGAATCATTCACAGATGGGTTTTCTTTTGCAGATACGATGACAACGATGGGAGGATATGGTTTAGGTTTATTACCAATGATTGTTTCCTGTGCCATTTCTTATTCAATAGCAGATAAGCCTGGTATTGCCCCTGGTTTGATTACTGGGATGACCGCTAGTGGGATTGGAGCGGGATTTTTAGGTGGAATGGTTGGCGGATATTTATCTGGATTAGTTGTTATTGGACTAACGGCAGGAATCAAAGTACCTAAATGGATGGATGGTCTAATGCCGACTCTGGTTTTACCATTTCTCAGTTCTTTCATTGGAGGATTGGTCATGTATTACGTGATAGGGACACCTATTAATTGGATTACAGAGATGGTTACAGGTTATCTAAGTAATTTAGATACTTCTTCGTTATTTTTATATGGTGCAGTAATTGGAGTATTATCATCAATCGATTACGGTGGAGCAATCAACAAAGTAGTATTTGCTTTTGTGTTTGCTTTGTTTTCAGAAGGAATCTATGAACCAATCACTGTATTGATTTTAGCTTCGATGGTAACCCCTTTCGGCTTGTCGATCGCTTATTTCTTAGGGAAAATCATTCGTAAAAATATATTCAATCGTCAAGAAATCGATACATTGAAGACCGCTTTTCCTATGGGGATCTGTCAGATCACAGAGGGATGTTTCCCTATCGTATTGAACGACTTGGCACGCAATGTCATAGCAACGGGAGTCGGTGGGGCAGTAGGTGGCGGATTAAGCATGCTTTGGGGCGCAGATAGCCGTATTCCGGCATCGGGAATGTTTGCAGTCGCTACGATGACCAGACCATGGGCATTCATTGGTGCATTGTTAGCTGGTTCTTTTGTCACAGGAATAACCATTTTATTATTGAAAAAACCAGTAGATCCGAATGCAGAAATCATCCAAGAAGAAAAAGAGGAAGAAGACATATCTTGGGATGATTTGACAATTAGTTAGGAGAGGCAGAATGGATTACAAGAAAAAAGTACAATAGATGTACCTTGAGGCAGGAATGGTATGAAAGAATCAGAGTTAGAAAGAATCGAATATACAGATTTTGGTTTAGGAGCGATCGAAACTGTCCAGAGCATCGGCACCCTCCTTGAAATGACGATGAAGGAAAAATGAGAACCTTTCGTTGTCGAAAAGGTCTGGTATACCTTATGTCGAAGGAAAGGAAACAAAAAAACTTTCCTGTACTATTCCAAAAAGGAAAGAAAGTTATTATACAGTAAAAAAAGAAATTATTCTTCATGCTAGAGATCAGTACACGATCGAGCCCAATATCAAACACTAGTTCCAGGCAGGCGCAACAGGTGCGGTTATCACTGAATTTTCTTCCAGCAGTGACGATTCAAGTGATATTTTTACAAATCCAGCTATTTATCGTTAACAAAAAGATTTTTAGGAGAAGCTGATGAACAAAAATGATCAAATTTTGATCGTTTAGTTCGTCGGCTTTTTTATTTAGAGAAACATCATTTATCAGTGAAACATAACACGAGAACAAAATGATTTTTTCGTTAATAAAAGAAACAAGTATTTGTTGTTTAAAATAATACACGTTATTGGCATATAGGACGAAATCCCAGTATCTTCTATAAGTAAGTCATTTCATATCGATGAAAACACGTTATTTATTTTTGTTTTATCTATAAAATAGCTGAAAAATGATTTTTTCCTAAATACTATATATAGTGGTGTCTATCCTATATACCACTAAAAAACTACAAAATCTAGTCTTTTATTTTAAAAAAACACGTGTAGAATGAAGATAGACTTTTGAGTTAGGGAGTGTTTTTTTATGAAACTTACTGTTTTTTGCGGTTCCCGTTTTGGTAATAAAGAAAGTTACAAATTTATTGCGCAAACGTTAGGAAAATACATGGCACAAGAAGAAATCGAACTGGTTTACGGTGGTTCATACTCCGGGATTATGGGAGTGATTAGTAAAACAGTACTGGAAAATAACGGAAAAGTCACAGGTATCTATCCGAATGGGCTTTTTGAAACTGAATTGCCCGGAAAAGATGTTACTACATTTATTCCTACAGAAACGATCGATGAAAGAAAGGTATTATTATTTGAAAAGGGAGATGCTGTCCTCGTTTTCCCTGGAGGTCTAGGTACATTGGAGGAATTCTCACAACTTCTTTCTTGGATAGCAATCGGTCTGACGCCTGACAAGCCAATCGGAATATTGAATATTGGCGGTTATTACAGCGGCTTGCAACAATTATTAGAAACTTTTGCAAAAGAGGATTTTATGGATAAAAAATGGTTGGATCAAGTAATCTTTTCCAACAATCCATTGGAACTGGTCAATGAATTACGAGCAGTATCTATTAAAAATCAGTTATTATTGAAGGAGGCAAAATAATGAGTCAAATATATTTAGCAGGACCATTTTTTTCAGAGGAGCAAATCGATCGAGTAAGTCGTATCGAAAAAGCGTTGGAGGAAAACAAAACAGTCACAAGTTTCTACTCTCCACGTCATCACCAAGAAAGCAATTATGAACTATTCAGCGCTGGATGGGCGCAGGAAGTATACGAAAAAGATATGGAAGAACTGACAAATGCAGAATTTGTTGTTGCTATCCTTGACTTTGAGCATCAAACAATCGATCCAGGAACGGCTTACGAATTAGGTGTGGCAACTATGTTGAAAAAACCGATGATCATTGTACAAGAAGAGACGGTACCTACAAACTTGATGATTACACAAAGTCTCCATACGTATTTAAAATCAGACCAAGCTGTACGTGAATATGATTTTGAAACATTGCCTGTTGAAACTTACGTAGGCGAGTACTTATAGAAGAGGAAGGGTTGTATGTCAGTGATTTTGATTTCAGGAACGATTGGTGCAGGTAAGAGCAGTTTGACGGATATGCTTGCAAAAGAGATTGATTCTAAACCATTTTATGAAAATGTCGAAGATAACGAAGTATTGCCGCTCTTTTATTCAAATCCTGAGCAGTACGCATTTTTATTGCAAATCTTCTTTTTGAACAAGCGATTTTTAGCAATGAAAAATGCTTTAGTGAACGATGACAATGTGCTAGACCGATCCATCTATGAAGATAGCCTGTTGTTCCATCTAAACGCTGATTTAGGTCGGGTAACGGATATCGAAGTACAGCAGTACGATAGCTTATTAGATACGATGCTAAACGAGTTAGATGATGTTGCTCCAAAAAAACGGCCTGATTTGATGGTCCATATCAAAGTTTCTTTGGACACGATGCTAGAACGTATCAAAAAACGTGGGCGTGATTATGAACAGCTAGAAAGCGATGAAACGTTATATACCTATTACGAAACGTTGAACACCCGCTATAATCAATGGTATGAAGATTTTGATGTATGTCCTAAAATACAAGTGGATGGGGATACATTCGATTTTGTAGAAAATCCAGAAGATGCAAAAAAGGTGATCCGTCAGATCCAAGAAAAATTAGCTGAATTGGAAGGAAAGCCTGCTGGAAAATATTTTACGGATAACCAGCATGCAAAAGGTCAAGAATTAGGCTAAAAATAAAAAAACAAACGACGGGAAAGAAAAATTACTACGTGATGTAGAATAAGCCTTTCTGTCGTTTGGTTATTTTATATTCAAATATTTGAAATAAATAAATCTTTACTCTTTGATTTGTAAACTGAAATGATCCACTGTTTGTTTTACTGATGAAGCTTGATCAAAGGAAGAAGCTGAGTTTGAAGTTCATAAAAATCAGCCATAGTGAGTTTTGCTTGATTTTGTTTATCTTCTTCTACTTTTTACATAATTTTGAACAGGATAAGATTCAAATGTTTTAAATGAATCTTTGACTAGTTTGTGACAGTTGTCGCATATGCTCAAGCTTCCTTGGTCATTAAATTCTGTATGGATATTTTTGTTGTTATTACATGTACAATAATCAGGACTATCGATCATCCATTTCGTCTCCTTTACAATCATCTTGCTTCTTTACTATAGCAGAAAAGAAGGGGAGAAACAAAAGAAGATCCAACAGACGGCACTATAGACTGTAGATGTTGCCATCCTCATCCTTCAAACGGTAATTACCGATTTTTGTAAATATGACTGTTGTTTCTTTTTTATTTTCTTTTCCTGAAATAATATATTCGTCATCTTTGGTAGTGATCTTGATATCTGTCAGCACTGTTTTTTCTTCAGATGATTCAGAAGAATCAGTTCCTTGTGTCTGATACGTGCGTGTCCATTCCATTTTTTTATCTGTAAATGTCAACTGTCCCGCGGATAAATCCATATCTTTACGTACTTTTAGCGTATATACACTGTTAGTGATATCTGCTTTTTCCGCTTTTAAGACAGAAGAATCGGTTGTTTCATCCGAGGATTGGTCAGAGCCGCCAAACAAATTACAGCCAGTCAATGTCAAAAGTCCCGCAGACAAAATAAATAGTACGATTAATTTCTTCAAAATACTTCCCCCATTTGATAGGATAAAGAAATTATACCATTGGAAAGTAAAACTTCAAACGGATGGAAGAGAAAAACGCACAAAACACCCACAAATAGAGTAAATTTTAGAATAAAATTTTAAAAAGGCAAAAAATCCGCCACTTTCAGAAAGCGTTTTAAAAAAGTGTTGCAATCTTTTAAAAAAATGCTATATTAAAAATGAACCGGTTCAAATACTTGTTTAAGTATAATTAATAGTGAGAGGAAGTTGCTCTACTGAAGACTTTAGTTATATGGATATTGATGACAAGCAACACTATGCAAAGAAAGCGGTCATCATAATCGAACAACAAGAAAGAGAAATCAAATGTAACTGGCAGGAGTGAGAATGTATGGCATCGATCCGTGACGTGGCTAAGATGGCTGGTGTTTCAGTGGGAACAGTTTCCCGTTACTTGAATGGTCAGCAACTGAAGGAAAAGAACATGAAAAAAATAGCAGAAGCGATTTCAGCGTTGGACTATAAAGAAAACATCATTGCTAAAGGGTTGAAGAATAATCAAAGCTTCTCTATTGGACTTTTGATAAACGGGATTTCCAGCCGTTTTGGGTCGGAAGTTGTCTCAGGGATCGAAAGAGTAGCTGAAGAAAATGGGTATAGCTTATTATTAAGCGGGTTTGCCGATCAGCCAGAAAAAATTGAACAAAAAATTGAATACCTGATGAAGCATGTGATCGATGGGCTGATTGTCTTCTTATCCGAAGAAGAGTGGTCTGGATTTGAAATGCTCACAAAAATGAGTATTCCAGTTATCGCATTGAATTGTCCAGAAGGGCCAGCAGGTATTGATACAATATTAGTGAATGATCGAGAAAGTGTAGCAAAAGTGATCGCTCATCATGGTGAACAAGGACATAAAAAAATCGGATTTATTGCTGCCACTCAAACAGACTACGTAGCAAGAGAACGTTTAGCAGGAGCCAAAGAAGCGGTACAAAATGATCCATCGATCCAATTAGAGGTCTTTACAGGAGACTATTCTAGAAAAAGTGGCTATTATGGGGCAAAAGAATTATTAGAAAAAGGAGTAACAGCGATTTTTGTCAGCAATTATAATATGTCGATCGGTGCTATCGAATGTTTCAATCAAGAAGGTATCAGAATCGGGAAGGACATTGCGTTTAGTCATTATGATTATTTGGATAAAAACGAATTGAGCATCCTTCCGAAAATCACGATTACACCACCAACAGATAAAATTGGGGAACAAGCCGCAGAACAGCTGTTGAAACGAATCAAAAAAGAAGAGGAAGAAAATGAAAAAGTGATTGTGATGGAAAATATCATACATGGAATCAACTAAAACGAACTAAAAAAGAAAAAGAGGTGCTTTGATGAAAAAATATCAATTTCCAGCAAATTTTTGGTGGGGTTCTGCAACAAGTGGCCCACAAACAGAAGGAAGGATTTCAGGTGATGGAAAAGGAGAGAACATTTTTGATTATTGGTACAAAAAAGAACCGCAAAAGTTCTTTGACCAAGTAGGACCTGAAAAAACTTCACAAGTTTATACGAAGTATCAAGAGGATGTACAGTTGATGAAACAGACTGGGCATAATTCATTTCGAACATCTATCCAATGGAGCCGTTTGATACCTGATGAATCTGGAACAATCAACGAAGAAGCCGTTCGTTTCTATCATCGTTATTTTGATGAGTTGATTGAAAACGGTATCGAACCCTTTGTGAATCTGTATCATTTCGATATGCCGGTGTATCTGCAAGAAAAAGGCGGATGGTTGAACCGAGAAACGGTTGAAGCCTATGAAAAATATGCCAAAAGTTGTTTTGAATTGTTTGGTTCGAAAGTAAAAAAATGGTTTACTCATAATGAACCAATCGTTCCAGTCGAAGCAGGTTATTTATATCGATGGCATTATCCAGAAGAGTCAGATATGAAAAAAGCGATCCAAGTTGGCTATCATGAAGCGTTGGCTTCAGCGTTAGCCATCAAATCTTACCATGAAATGGAGCAAGGTGGTGTTATTGGTATCATCTTGAATCTGACACCAAGCTATCCAAGAGACGAATCAAACCCTGAAGATGTTAAAGCAGCGCAAATAGCAGATGCGTTCTTCAATCGTTCATTCCTTGATCCAGCTGTAAAAGGCGAGTTTCCAAGTGAATTGATTGAGATAGTAAAAGAACTTGATCTCATGCCTGTGATCCATGCAGAGGATTTGACGGTTATCAAAGAAAATACAGTAGATCTTTTAGGTATCAATTATTACCAGCCACGCCGGGTAAAAGCAAAAGAAACACCAATCGATACTAAAAACGGTCCAATGCCTGAGGATTATTTCGACAATTATGAAATGCCTGGTCGTAAAATGAATCCTTATCGCGGATGGGAGATCTATGAACAAGGAATCTATGATATTTTGATCAATGTACGAGATCATTATGGAAATATCGACTGCTTTATTTCTGAAAACGGTATGGGTGTAGAAAACGAAGCACGATTTATCAAAGAAGATGGCATGATCCACGATGATTATCGGATCGAATTTGTCCAATCTCATCTGAAATATGTCCATCAAGCCATTCAAGAAGGTGCCAATTGTTTAGGCTATCATATGTGGACATGTATGGATAACTGGTCGTGGACCAATGCATATAAGAATCGATATGGCTTTATTTCAGTAGACTTAGCACAAGATGGAAAAAGAACAATAAAAAAATCGGGTCATTGGTTCAAAGACGTATCAGATAAAAACGGATTTGAGGCTTAAGAAAGAATAGTTGAGAGCAAATGCGTGAAATTCTCCATTCTTACCATTTTGTGAAAAAGAAGTTCAATTATTTACGATCTTTTTCAACTTTTTTGTCTTTCTATTTCATTTTTTGTATATAATAGAATAGTCAAAATTAAATAGGAGTGGAGGAAAGCATGAGGAAAAAAAGACCGTTTCTTCTCTTTTGGTTATTCGGTTTTTTCTTACTGCTTATTTTATCCGCAGCATTTTCAGGAAAAATGACAGCAGATCTTGCTCAGAAAGAAACAGAAAAAATCGTAGCAAGCAAAGAATCAGTAGATAATTTCAAAAAAGAATTCTCAACTTATTGGTGGGCGGAGTATAAAATAACTGCCAATTACGAAAAAGGCGAATTGGACATTTATTTGCCAAAAGGAAAAGAAGAAAATCAATTTATTAATATCGATGACGTACTTAGTGCGATTTCTCTCAGACAATATCAATTCAAAGACAAACATTTGACCGTTTTGCTTTTGACTCATGATGGCGACAAAGTAGCCCGGTTGAAAAATGGAAAAGTGATCACCGCTTATTCTGAAAAAGTAGACAAAAAAGTGGTCGCCGATCGTTTAGCGGAATGGAAAAAGACAAATGAACAAGTCAAGAAAACAACTATCTCTTCTCAAAAAAACGAATCGACAGGAACAAGCCCTTCAGATTCTGGCAGTGGGCAAACGATAACGGGAAATGAAGAAAATCAAGCCTCAATCATTACGAATGAGTCATCAGAAGGACAATATCAAACTTATGGGCAATGAAAAACAGAGGTTGTGAAATCAGCGTTTTGACCTGAGTATTAGAGAAACAAACGGCAAAATAGTTCCTCATATTTTGCCGTTTTTTGAGCTAATACCGAAGGTCAGCTGATTGAACACCGTTTAAGAAAGAGGTTGTGAACCTGCCGTTTCAGTCTGAGTCACAAGGAGCAATTTCAAAAAATAGCTCCTTATATTTTTCGTTTGGTTGGGCTTATTACCGCAGATGCAAGCTTTTGAACACCGTTTACCAAGAGGTCTTGAGCCTGCCGTTTAACTCTGAGCCACAAGGAACAATTTCAAAAAACAGCTTCTCATGTTTTATAAATATTGTGACTTGTGGCCGAGGAGTTGGCAGGAGAACACCGTTTAAAGAAGAAGTTGTGAAAAAGCTGTCCTGCATCAAGAAATAAGGAGCTGCGACAAGAATTTTGTCACAGCCTCTTTTTTTGTACGAATACCGAGAAACTGGCTTTTGAATACCGTGGAGTGAAGCGGTCACCACAAGACTTTTATGTCTTCATTAGTTTAATCGCTTACATCGCAGCGGTTTTATGCTGTGAAAAGTGGACGGAATAATCTTTAGAAAGAATAAAAAAATCTTAAGATAACAACTTTTTTAGGAAATTTTCATTTTTCAGGAGCAAAATAAGAAAAAATGTGAATAGAGAGAAGTGATATACGTGACACAACTTAAAAAATTGTGCCAAAATCGTTTAGCAATCGTTTTGACAGCTGTTTTCTTTTTCTGGCTGAAGACGATCATTGCCTACTATGCAGATTTTTCATTAGGTGTGGAAGGTACGATCCAGTACTTTATCTTGTGGATCAACCCAATTGCGACTACCTTATTGTTTTTTGGCCTTTCTTTGTATATTAAAAAGCCAAAGCCAGCGTTAGCTATTCTTTTGATCATTGATATTTTAAATACGCTTTTGTTGTACTTGAATATTATTTTTTATCGGGAATTCACAGATTTCATTACAGTCAAATCTGTATTAGGCTTTTCGAAAGTGTCGCAAGGATTGTCAGGAAGCTCCTTTTCTTTGATGAAGCCCCATGATGTCATCTACTGGCTGGATATCGCTGTGTTCATTGGGCTACTGGTTTGGTTGAAGGTCAAGAAAATACCTATCAAAAGTCAACCTGTCGGCAAACCGATGGCTATCGCTGTTACCTGTCTTTCAGGGCTTATTTTTTCAGGAAATCTAGCGCTGAGCGAAGCCAACCGTCCACAATTGCTGCAGCGAACATTTGACCGTTCATATATTGTCAAATATCTAGGAATCGATGCGTATACTATTTATGACGGAATCAAAACAGGAATGACTAGCAGTGTTCGCGCGCATGCAAGCAGTAATGGGATTGATGAAGTTTTAGATTATACAAAGAAACATTATGCAGAGCCAAATCCCGAAACATTTGGGATCGCTAAAGGGAAAAATGTGATCGTTCTCCATTTAGAAAGTTTCCAGCAGTTTTTGATTAATATGAAGGTAGACGGACAAGAAGTCACACCGTTTTTAAATAGTATTTTCCAGAATCAAGCAACGATCAGCTTTGACAATTTCTTTCATGAAGTAGGACAGGGAAAGACAAGTGATGCTGAAAATATGTTGGAAACTGGCACATTTGGTTTACCTCAAGGCTCATTATTCACAGAGCTTGGGTCAGACAATGTCTTTCAAGCCGCACCAGCGATCCTTGGACAAAAGCAAGGCTATACAAGCGCTGTTTTCCATGGGAATGTAGCTAGTTTTTGGAATAGAGATCATGTATATAAAAACTTAGGTTATGACAATTTCTTTGATCGATCTTATTTTGATGAATCCGACGAAACGTTAGGTTATGGGATATTAGATAAAGATTTATTCAGAGAATCTGCCCAATATCTTGAGCATCTACAACAGCCGTTTTACACGAAATTTCTTTCCGTAACCAACCACACGCCTTATTATACGGATGACAAGAATTTCGACTTTCCATCTTTGAATACTGGCAATAGCACAGTAGATAATTATGTTCGAACGGCACATTATCTGGATCAATCATTGGAACAATTTTTTACGTATTTGAAAAAATCCGGTATTTACCAAAATTCGATCTTTGTGATTTATGGGGATCATTTTGGCATCTCAAATACAGATAATAAAGACTTAGCAAGTGCTCTTGGAAAAGACCCAGATACATGGAATGAATTTGACAACGCACAAATGCAGCGTGTGCCATTAATGATTCATATGCCTGGTTATACTAAAGGGTCAGTCAATCACGAATACGGTGGAGAAATCGATGTTTTGCCGACATTACTTCATCTCTTGGGAATCGATGATAAAGATTATCTTCATTTTGGTACAGACTTATTATCTTCTCAGCATGATCAAGTAGTTGCTTTTCGAAATGGGAACTTTGTGACACCCAAATACACCGTCCTAGGAGGAAAAGCTTACAATAATCAGACAGGAGAAATCATCGATACGAAAGCAGCAGGAATCGATGAGGAAATCTCCAAAGATCAGGAAAAAGTCAAGACTGCGTTAAGTCTTTCAGATAAGCTGAATCAGGAAAATCTCTTGCGGTTTTATGTGCCAAACGGATTTGAGACGATTGATCCGAAAAAATATGACTATAAAAATGAAGCGGAACGTAATGAAGCAATCGAAAAGCAAAAAGGCGAACATTCGACAAGTGTCTTTTCAAAAAATGGCAATAAAACAACAACCAACTTATATCCAGTAACAAGAACAGACGTTGAACAGCAAAAAGATAATCAATAAACAATCAAACCAACCTTCAGTAGTTAGACAACATTCTAATGCTTGAAGGTTGGTATTTTTTATGAAAAAAACATTTTTTTATTTTTTTCGTGTATTTTTCCTTTTTAACGTATCTATTTATTGAATGCGGAAAAATTTAAATTAAAAAGGAGAACTATTATGTATGATGGTGAATTGATCAAGAAACTTCGAGTCAACAAGAAGTTGACACAGTCCCAATTAGCGGAAGGAATCTGTTCTAAGACTTCTCTAGTCGGGATTGAGACAAATTCAGTGAAAAAAATGTCATTTGTAACATTGAGATCATTTTTAGAGCGAATGAACATGACACTTGCAGAATATGAATGGATGCGAAACCAGCTGGATGAACCAATAAAGTTAAAGAAAAAAAGACGAATGCTAGATCGGGTACAAGAAGACAGCTTTGATCCTTATAAAGAGATCAGCAATAACCGTAGGCATTTTAAGAAAACAGAAGATCTGTATTATTTGGTTTTGAATCTTCACATGGTCGAAAAAACAGAAGTATCTGAGACAGAATTTGAATTTTTACGTTATGAATGCCGAATCATTGAAGAATACTTGATGCAGATACCAGACTATGGTCAATTTGAACTATCTATTCTAGCTGATTTTCCTTGGATATTCAGTGATCGGTTCATTGAGAACAATTATTTGAAAATCAAAAAAAGAATGCGACGATTAGCACAGTTGAACAATCATGAGCAGTATCTCTTTACTTTTTTAATGAACCTGACTTCGTTTTATATAGAAAATGGTCGGTTGAAAAAGGCACGTAGTGTGAATGAAGATATGAAACGGAGCTTAGCACATAAAGAAAGAAGTACAGTGATCTATGAAACATTGATGGCAGATTATTATCAAAGATTGATTTCTGCTGCTTTAGGGGAAGAAAAGACGAAAGACTACCAAGAATTCTTCACAGTGCTCGAATATATGTTAGGAAAGAATCAACGGAGGTCCTTAGAGAAAAAACTGCTGGCCATTGCTGAACCCAGCAACTAGACCAGCAGTTTAGAATTTGTATCACTTCGCCGCTTTTTCAGACGGTTTGTTTATATCGAATGGCGGGAAAAAGCGGGCGATCTCTTTTACCGCAGCATCACGGGAATCAGAAGCGTGAATAATGTTTTCAGTCCCCGGCAGCGCGTAGTCTCCTCGGATCGTACCTGGAACAGCATCGGCAGCTTTTGTTGCTCCAACCATCTTACGGACGATATCGATCACTTCCTCGCCGACCAGGACAAGATAAACGACAGGACCGGAAGTCATGTAATCGATCAGTTCATCAAAAAAACTGCGCTCAGTCAAGTGCTGATAATGTTCTTTTGCTAATTCAGGAGTCATAGTTTCAAACTTCATTTCAGCAATGGCCAGTCCCTTTGCTTCAAAACGTTGGATGATGCTTCCGACTAAATGGCGTCTCACGCCGTCTGGCTTGATAATAACAAGTGTTCTTTCCATAACAGCACCTCGTTTCCTACTATATTTCTATTATAGCGGGAGGTGGAAAATGAGACAAATAAAACCGCGTGAGACAGGAATATAACGCGTGTATTTTAAAAAAAGTATGAAAAACATGGAAAATTGATTTGACATCCTCTTTTTTAGTTGTTATATTAACGAAGGAAAACCGAATAAGATTTGTTAGGTGAGGCTCCTATACAAACATAGGCTACTGCCCAAAAACGTCGAGAGACGCCAATGGGTAGAACAGGAATTGTCGAGATAAGGCTTTTCATAAGGTAGCTAAAAGCAGGTATCTGCTTTTTACGTTGTACAGTGTCAAAACTCAACGATGAGATCTGAGAAGCTTTTTTTAATATGCTTTTTCAAACCTTTCGCTGAGTATTTGGCGAGAGGTTTTTTTGTTGCCGCAAATCCCCATCGGTGAAAAATAAAAAGGAGGTGGTCTAATTGGGAAAATAACTATTCGAAAAATGATTGGAAGTCATGAATTAAAATTACTTAGTAAAGGAGATGAGAACAAATGGATGACAGTCATTCGAAAAACAAGGATCTAGAGGAAAGGCCAGGGCTATTATCTATCTGTTCTCAGCCCCTTTCAGTTTTTTCTCTATCGATCCGATGAATAGCTAAAGACCAAAAGCAGCGAGAACAGCTGTCTTTTGGACACAAAGGAGAGATTGAGATGGAAAAAAAGAAAGATACACAAAAAATCTATGCAGCTTTTGCTGGAAAAACGAAACAAGAATTATTTGAACTATTCCATGCATCAGCAAATGGATTGACAGAAGAACAAATCGAACGTTCAAGAGAAAATTACGGTGAAAATGCGATTTCATATGGCAAAAAAACACCATTCATCGTAGAAATATTGAAAGCATACATCACGCCATTTACATTAGTGTTGATCGCATTAGGAATTATTTCATTCATCACGGAATATGTATTAGCAGCTCCTGGGGATAAAGATCTTTTCGGTGTAGCCATTATCTTCACTATGGTTATCGTCAGCGGGACAATGACGTTGATTCAGTCCGTACGTTCCAATCAAGCGGCTGAAAAACTGAAATCACTTGTGAAAGTAACGGCAGCTGTAAAACGTAATGGAAAGTACACAGAGATTCCTATGGAAGAAATCGTCTGTGGAGATCTTGTTCGGCTTTCAGCAGGGGATATGATACCAGCGGATATGCGTTTATTGTCCGCAAAGGATTTATTCATTTCCCAAGCAGCATTGACAGGGGAAAGCTATCCAGTAGAAAAGCATGCGAAAGTATGTGAAGACGATCAGCAAAGCGAAACAAGTTACGAAAATCTTGTCTTTATGGGAAGTAATGTCATCAGTGGAAGTGCGGAAGGAATCATTGTTTCTGTTGGAAATGAAACACTATTTGGTCATGTAGCAGAAACGCTATCTGAAAAACCAATTCAATCAAGCTTTGAATTAGGCATCCATAAAACATCCATGCTACTGATCAAATTTATGTCATTGATGGCTCCAGCAGTTATCGTCATCAATGGGCTTACAAAAGGGGATTGGCTAGAAGCTTTTCTTTTTGGACTATCTGTAGCAGTTGGTCTAACACCTGAAATGCTTCCAATGATCGTTACGACGAATTTGGTCAAAGGAGCAAGTGTGATGGCCAAAAAAGGAACAGTGATCAAAAATTTGAATGCCATCCAGAACTTTGGTGCAATCGATGTGTTATGTACGGATAAAACGGGGACATTGACACAAGATAAAATCATTCTTGAATATCATATGGATTGTGAAGGAAATGAAGATGATCGTGTTTTGCGCCATGCGTATCTAAATAGCTACTATCAAACAGGGCTGAAAAATTTGTTAGATGTGGCTATCATTGATGAAGCAACAGAAACTTTAGATACAGATAAGATCAATTATCAAAAAGTGGATGAAATTCCTTTTGATTTTGAACGTCGTCGTATGAGTGTTGTGGTTGCTGATCCAGCTGGTAAAACACAAATGATCACAAAAGGCGCGATTGAAGAAATGCTGAACATTTCTAAATTTATTGATCTTGGCGGTACTGTTACACCATTAACAAAAGAACGAAAAGAAGCCGTACTTGCAAAAGTACAGTCACTTAATGAAGATGGCTTACGAGTGATTGGTGTCGCACAAAAGACCAATCCAAGCGTCGTTGGAGAATTTTCAGTCAAAGATGAGTCAGACATGGTTTTGATTGGTTATCTTGCTTTCCTTGATCCACCAAAAGAAACAACGAAACAAGCGTTGAAAGCTCTGAAAGAACATGGTGTAGCTGTAAAAGTTCTGACTGGGGACAACGAATTAGTTACACGTTCAGTGTGCCGTCAAGTAGGTCTAGAGATCAATGAATTGGTTACCGGTGAGAAAATCTCGGAAATGAGTGATCATGAATTAGCACAAGTAGCTGAAGACCATGAAGTATTCGTAAAATTGAATCCTCAGCAAAAAGCACGTTTGACGACAGCTTTACGTAAAAATGGTCATACTGTCGGATTTTTAGGAGATGGTATCAATGACGCTCCTGCAATGAAAGTGGCTGATATCGGTATTTCTGTAGATACAGCTGTGGATATTGCGAAAGAATCTGCAGACGTGATCCTTTTAGAAAAAGATTTGACGATTTTGGAAAGAGGCCTTCTTTCTGGACGAGAAACTTTTGGGAATATCATGAAATATATCAAGGCTACAGCAAGTTCTAATTTTGGCAATATGTTTTCCGTGCTGATTGCAAGTACGTTCCTGCCATTTTTACCAATGCTGCCTTTACAACTTTTGTTTTTGAATCTGATCTATGATGTTTCCTGCATTTCCTTGCCATGGGATCGGATGGATAAAGAATATTTGGACGAGCCAAAAAAATGGAATGCATCTAGTATTGGGGAATTCATGGTTTACTTTGGTCCAACAAGTTCGATATTTGATATTACTACTTACTTGTTGATGTATTTTGTTATTTGTCCTGCTGTAGTGGGCGGAAGTTTCCATACATTGGATAGTTCACAGCGAGTGATTTTCATCGCATTATTCCATGCAGGATGGTTTGTCGAATCACTATGGACACAAACCTTAGTGCTCCATGCACTGCGTACACCGAAAGTACCATTTATCCAAAGCAACGCAACATTTGCCATGTTTGTTATCACTACATTAGGAATTATTGTCGGTTCTGTCCTTCCTTTTACAAGTTTTGGTGCTGAATTAGGCTTGATGCCACTTCCTGGCAATTACTGGTTATGGTTATTTGCTACAGTCATCGCTTATCTGGCGCTTGTGACAGCTGTGAAGAAAATCTATATCCGTCGATTCCAAGAACTCTTATAAACGAGAAGGCTGGTTCTTTGCTTCTGTTCTTTTTGGACCAGTCGTGCTAAACTATGTGTATTGTTTTGGAAAGGATTAATGTATAGATGAAAGGTGCAATATTTGATTTAGATGGTTTGTTAGTTGACACAGAAAAAACGTATCGTGATGGCTGGCTTTGGGGATTTCAGCAATTTGATATCCATATCCCAAAAGAAATCGTTGACGCTTGGGGCGGAAAAAACTGGAAACAAAGTTTTGATATTTTAGTGAAAGCAGCAGGTAGCCCTGAAAAAGTACAGGAAGTCCGAGCGAAGCGTGAAGAATATTTTTATCAACAGCTGACAAGCGGAGCCATCCACTTAAAACCATATGCAAAAGAAATATTGGCAGACTTAAAAGAACGTCATATGAAACTAGGCATTGCTACGACCACTGTTACGAAAAGAGCAACAGATATCTTGGATCACTTTAAATTAGCTGATTACTTTGACACGTTTACATTCGGAGACGAAGTGTCGGAGAACAAGCCTTCACCGATTCCTTATCTGACAGCTTTGGAACGAACAGGATTAGAAGCTAGTTCAGCCTTTGCAGTGGAAGATTCTTTAGTAGGAGCAACAGCTGCTTCACGAGCAGGATTAGGCGTTGTTTTGATACCTGATTCCAGTTTTGTCCGAAATTATACCGTCGAAGAAAAGGAAAAATTGAAACTTCTTGCGGAAGGAAAAGATCTTCGAACTGTTATTGAAATGTTAAATAAAAAAACAGAAAAATAAATATAGAAAAAATAATTTGAATTTCGTACTTGACTTTTCAGTTTTCCTCATGTAGATTAATCCCAACAACAAAATATCGATTTCGTTGAAAAGGAAAGTAAGTTTGGAAACTTTGCAGAGAGGCTCTGGCTGGTGAGAAGAGTCAAGTAAGAAAAGCTGAAAATGGCCTTGGAGAATAATTTGTCGATAAGTAGGCAAATTCGGAACTGTTCGACCGTTAAAACGAACGCCAATCTCTCTTTTTGAGATGTTGGGCTTGAGGGAAGGAAACTTCCGAAAAAAGGTGGTACCGCGATACGTCGTCCTTTTACTGACATAGTTTATGTTAGTAAAAGGACTTTTTTTTTGAATATTATTTGCATTGAAATGGTAAGTACGATAGAAGAACCTTTGACAGAGAGCTTCGGTAGCTGAGAAGAAGCAAGGAACGACTATTGGAAAATGGCCATCGAGCAATTCATCCCGAGCATAGATGTAAGGCGATGACGGCTGCGACCGATATCTTGCTAGAGTATGATCGTACTTGAAGAGGAGTTGTGTGTGAACACAGCTTGAACATGAGGTGGTAACACGCAAAAAAGCGTCCTCAAGAAAATGACATTTTCATTTTCTTGAGGACGCTTTTTTTAGATAAGGAGGAATTTTAATGATTGAATTGCGAGATGTTTCTGTATGTTTCAAACAAAAAGAAAAAGAGATACAGGCAGTAGATTCTGTAGATTTAACGATTGAAAAAGGCGATGTTTATGGAATCGTCGGTTACTCAGGTGCAGGGAAAAGTACGTTAGTTCGTGTGATGAATTTGCTGCAGAAACCAACAGCAGGAGAAGTCATTGTCAATCAGACGAATTTGAGTCAGCTCTCTCCCAAAGAATTGCGAAAAGAAAGAAAGGCCATCGGTATGATCTTTCAGCATTTCAATCTAATGGAAAGCCGAACTATTTTTGACAACGTTGATTTTTCTTTAAAGTATTCTGGAAAATCGAAACAGGAACGTCGTCAAAAAGTGAATGAACTACTGGAACTTGTCGGTTTGGAAGAAAAAGCATCTGCTTATCCTAAACAACTGTCGGGGGGACAAAAACAACGAGTAGCAATCGCACGAGCTTTGGCGAATGAACCTAAGGTATTATTATGTGATGAAGCAACCAGTGCACTTGATCCGAAAACGACCCTTCAGATCCTTGCATTGTTAAAAAAATTGAATCGCCAGTTAGGTTTAACAATCGTCCTGATCACTCATGAGATGCAAGTTGTCAAAGAAATCTGCAACAAGGTAGCGGTTATGGAAGATGGAAGAATCGTTGAAAAAGGTAGCAGCATCCAGATCTTCAGCAATCCTGAAGAAGAATTGACCAAAGATTTTATTCGAACAGCTACTCATCTTGACCAAGCATTAGAAACGATCATTGCCCATTCTGCTTTTGCCGATCAGATCGCCAATAAATGGCTGGTGGAATTAAGTTATATTGGAAATCAGACGAACGAACCTCTAATCGCTCATCTGTACAGCAAATATCAAGTAACAGCGAATATTTTATATGGCAATGTAGAGTTATTACAAGAAACGCCGTTAGGGAGTTTGATCGTTACTTTAGCTGGAGAAACCAAACAGCGGAAAAAAGCATTGGATTATTTGATCAAATCTGGTGTAAAAATAAATATTTTACAAAAAAACGAATTAGATAGTCGTATCAAAGTGATCGAAGGAGGAAGATAAAATGACTGATTTCTTTAAAACATATTTGCCCAATGTTTATTTGATTCCGGATGAATTTGTCGAAGCGACGAAGCAAACACTATATATGTCTTTTTGGACAGCATTCATTGGCGGGATGATTGGAATCATCTTAGGTGTGACGTTAGTAGTGACACGCCCTAATGGATTACTAGCTAACCGTCTGCTATTTGAAATACTTGATAAGCTGATCAATATCATTCGTTCCATCCCTTTCATTATCTTGCTTTCTCTTTTAGCATTGACTACTCGTTTCTTAGTTGGAACGACGATTGGTGCGAAAGCAGCTTTAGTGCCATTGATTTTTGGAGTTGTTCCGTTTTTTGCTCGTCAAATCGAGAACGCACTGCTAGAAGTTGATCCTGGGGTGATCGAAGCGGCAGAAGCGATGGGAACCAGTCCAATCGGTATCATTTTACGTGTGTATTTGTTAGAAGGTTTGCCTGGTATCATTCGGGTCTCGGCGTTGACTATCATCAACGTGATCGGACTGACTACCATGGCTGGAGCAGTAGGTGCAGGCGGATTAGGGAATCTTGCTATATCGAGAGGGTATAATCGATTCCAAACAGATGTAACGATTGTGGCTACATTATTGATTCTAATCTTAGTTTTTTTAAGTCAATTTATCAGTAATCAACTGATTAAAAAAATTACACATTGAAAGTGGAGGAGAAAAAATGAAAAAAATTATTCGTTTTGTAGTCATTACATTTGTAGCAATTATTTGGTTGGCAGGGTGTAGCCAAGGAAAAGCAGATACAACTGACAAAAAAGAAACTATCGTAAAACTAGGGATTATTGGAGAAGATACAGATGTATGGGACAACGTGAAAGACCGTTTGAAAAAGGAGAACATTAATTTGGAATACGTGAAATTTACAGATTACAATCAACCAAATGTGGCTTTAGCAGATGGATCGATTGATTTGAATTCTTTCCAACATCAATTCTTTTTAGACAATTACAATAAAGAACACGGAACTGATTTAGTATCGATCGGAAATACTGTCAATGCACCGCTGGGAATTTATTCTAACACTTTGAAGGATGTAGCTGATATCAAAGACGGAGCAAAAGTAGCAATCCCTAATGATGTTACAAATGGCGGCAGAGCTCTTCTGTTATTGCAAACTGCTGGATTGATCAAAGTGGATAAGGCAAAAGGACAAGCGCCCACTGTTTCTGATATTACCGAGAATAGAAAAAATCTAGACATTTCTGAATTAGATGCTTCCCAAACAGCACGTGCTTTGTCAGATGTAGACATTTCAGTGATCAATAGCGGTGTAGCTGTAGATGCTGGATTTAATCCTGCTTCTGATGCCATCTTCTTAGAACCAGTGGATGACCATGCACGTCCTTATGTGAATATCATCGTTGCAAGAAAAGAAGATGAAAACAATAAAACGTATCAAAAAATAGTAGACGCTTATCAAACAGAAGACACAGTCAAAGTAATCGAGAAAACATCAAAAGGATCAAGCGTGCCTGCATGGGAAACATTCGGGAGAAAATAAGAAAAATGACTAGCATAGGAGGAATTTTTTATGACAACAACAATCTCAACAAACCAATTGAAGGATCTAATCCAATATCGTTTACCAGAATATCAAGCACTTGCTCTAGATATCCACGAACATCCTGAAGTAAGTAACTATGAGTTTTATTCCTCAGCAGCGTTGATTAAACAATTAGAAAAAGAAAGGTTTTGGGTAGAAAAAGAAGTAGCTGGACACCGAACAGCCTTTGATGCACGTTATATTTCCAATAAACCCGGTCCCACAATTGCCTTTTTGGCAGAATTCGATGCTTTACCAGGTATTGGTCATGCATGCGGGCATAATTTGTTTGGTACTTACTCCGTATTAGCCGCCAGCATAGTGAAGCAATTCATTGATGAAACTGGTGGAGAAATCCGTGTATATGGCACCCCAGGGGAAGAAGGGGGCGAGAACGGATCAGCTAAAGGCAGCTTTGTTCGAGAAGGTTTTTTTGAGGATGTCGATGTAGCGTTATGCGTCCATCCAGCTTTTCGTTATGGGAAAACGACAGAATCTTTAGCGAATGATCCAGTCGACATCAAATTTTACGGTGTCGCTTCCCATGCAGCAGCAGCACCTGAAAAAGGAGTAAATGCTTTGGAAGCATTGATCCAAGTGTTTAATGGAATCAACGCTCTACGCTTGCAATTGCCAAAAGATGTCAATATCCATGGGATCATTACAGACGGAGGAGTAGCTGCCAACGTCATTCCAGATTACGCTGCTGGACGTTTCTATTTACGTGCAGGAAATCGGCAAACATTAGATAAAGTATATGAAAAAGTGGAAAATATCGTACGAGGTGCTGCGATAAGTACGGGCACGACTTTTGAGTTTGGATTGTTCCAAAATGCAGTTGATGATGTCATCGTTACTCCTTCTTTTGATGACTTATTCTTCCAGCATGCAAAAGAAGCAGGTGTTCCAGATGAAGAAATAGAAACGGAACAAAGAACAAGTCTCGGTTCTTCTGATGTAGGAAATGTCAGCCAAGTCATACCAACAATCCAGCCTACGGTAGCAATCTCTGAGACATATATTGCCGGACACACAGAAGAATTCAAAGCTGCTGCTAAAATTGACAAAGGCCTTGCTTCTATTGCGATTGCAGCAGAACTACTCGCCAATACAGCTCTTGATCTGTTGAAAGAGCCAAAGCTATTAGAAAGAATCAAGCAAGAACATCAAGAAATAGTAGCAAGAAAAAAACAAGAGGGTGCTACTTTCTAGTAAAAAATAAACTTGTGTGTGAAAGTTATAAAAATAATTTTCAGAAAAATGAAAAAATATTTTCTTTTTCATTGACAAATGATCTTATGGAAGGTAAACTTCGTACAAGTCAACTTTTCACGCAGTAGCGGTTAGGTGTTTTGTTCAGAAAGTCGGTGGTCGCTGTGAACCGATCAAGCCTAATTGACGAATTACATGGAAAGTCCATACATTTGAATAAAAGTTTGAAAGTGAAAAACAGATCTGTTTTTAATTAAGGTGGTACCGCGGAGTCATTCGTCCTTAGTTTAAAACAGGTCTTTTTATTTTTATAAAGGAGGAATCGCGGATGAATTGCGGCGGAGTAATCCGATATCTTAACTTTTTTAGAACATAAGAACAACTAAAAAAGGAGAGATTATCATGGGAAAAAAAGGAACACCAAGTTTTTTAGAAGCAACACTTGTATTAATGGTTATTGTTTTAGGCATTGCGATTGGCGTTGTCGGATTAAAGGTCTCACCTAATATCACGATCTTAGCAGCGATCGGAATGGTCATGTTGTATGCAGTGATAAAAAGATACCCGACAGATTGGCTGCACGAAGGAATCATCAATGGCATCAAACCAGGAATCATCCCAATCTTTATTTTTATTTTAGTCGGTTCATTGATTGCTGTATGGATACAAGCAGGGATCATTCCAACTCTAATGGTCATTGGGTTCAAATTGATCAGTGTCCAGTGGTTTGTCCCTTCTGTATTTGTTGTGTGTGCAATCGTAGGTAGCGCTGTAGGGAGTGCCTTTACTGTTATGTCAACGATTGGGATTGCATTTTTCGGTATTGGGACAACACTAGGCTTAAATCCAGCGCTGGTTGTTGGAGCTATTGTTTCAGGTGCCGTTTTTGGAGATAAGATGTCTCCATTATCCGAATCAACAAATCTAGCAGCAGCTATTGTTGATGCCGATTTGTTCAAACACATCAAGCATATGATGTGGTCAACTGTCCCGGCATTTGTTGTTTCTTTCTTTTTATTCATGATTTTAGGACACACAAGTAAAGCCGCAAGTCTTTCATCTATTCGTGAAGTGACTGATGTTCTAGAAGCAAACTTTACTATTTCAATCTGGTCACTGATTCCTTTATTTTTAATGTTACTGTGTGCATGGAAAAAGGTGCCGGCAATTTTAACGATTTTGTTGAATATCGCTGTAGCAGTAGGAATGATTTTTATTCAAAACCCACAAACTTCCTTAACGAAGTTGGCTGGGGTCATCGAATCAGGGTTTGTTTCAAATACTGGAAACCAACAAATCGATTCACTGCTTAGCCGCGGAGGAATCGAAAGTATGATGCCTACTGTGTCATTGATTATTCTAACTTTGTCATTAGGTGGATTGTTGATCGAATTTGGCTTGATCTCAACCGTGATGGAACGAGTATCAAGAAAGATGACGAACACACCAAATTTGATTTTTACAACATTGATGACAAGTATCGGAGTAAATATTTTTATTGGTGAACAATTCCTATCTGTTATTCTGCCTGGTAATGCATTTAAAGAAACTTATGAAAAAGCAGGATTTGATCCAACTGTATTAGGTAGAACGCTAGAAGATGGTGGAACAGTAATCAACTACTTAGTGCCTTGGGGAATTGCCGGAAGTTTCGTAGCAAGTACATTTGGTATTCCTACACTCACTTACTTGCCATTCGTATTTTTCAGTTTGCTTTCTCCTGTGTTTTCGATGGTCAGTGCCTTCACAGGTTGGGGAATCTCAAAAAAATTTGTGAAACCGCAAGAAGCAGTAAGCAAGACAGCGCAATTAGAACAATAAAAACAGGATGTTTATGTAAAAAACTGCCGAGAAACTTTCGTTTCCCAGCAGTTTTTCTGTTTGGATAGATAATGGTCATTCCATTTCTTTGATCATTTTTTTCATTTTGTCGATCTCTTCTTCTTGTGCCTGAATGATTTCTTCCGCTAATTTTTTTACTTCAGGATCTTTTAAATCAGCTCGTTTACTTGTCAGGATAGCGATAGAATGATGAGGAATCATGGCCTTCATCCAAGCTGTGTCGTTGACAGTAGTTTGGCTTCGTACCATAAACAAGGAACCGGCAAAAACAAGAAGACTAGCGGCTAAGATCATAACATTTATCTTTTTGTTTTCATACATTTTCCACATGAACAACAGCATGATGACTGCCATGACTGCACCCATCATCAACGCCATGAATACTCGTGTACGACTGAAGAAGATATGATCGAGCGCATAGACATTCAAGTACATCATACCAAACATAACTACCGTTGAAACACCGATCATCAACAAAAACTTCCAATACTTTTTCATTTAAAACAAACTCCTTTTTTTCATTCCTTTCTTCTATCATGTCATGAGCATGGAGAACAATCAATTATTTTGCACAGAGGGTTTTTGAACACCGTTTACCAAGAGGTCATAGACTGTTTATTCGGAAAAAGGAGTTGCAACAAGACTTTTGTCACAACTCCTTTCTTCAATAGCTCCATCTATTCCACATAAATAAAATAAAATTTTCTATCGATTTCATTCATTCGTCAATACGAACGCATCATTCTTTTTTTGATAACTGAAATAAATGAACAGGTAAAGCAGGCCAGTCAATACAGTTACCCCAATGGAGTTCGTGAACAGGATACCAAGGAAAATCAATCCTAAGACAGCTAATGCAAAAAAGCTGATTCCTTTATCCCATAATGTTCCTTTTCTTAGTGCCAGTACAAAGGATGCCGCACTGATAATGATCCAGATCAATAATACTGTATACGAAAGGGAACCTGCCAGATAGCCAAATAATTTGTCACCGACAAAATAAGAAAGAGCTACACCAAGATAAAGAACACTGGTACAAAATAAAACAGCACGTTGCGGTACTTGATGCTTGTTTAAAACAGCTAGTTTTCTAGAGGAACCTTTTCGATCCTTCAAACGGAAGAACAAAATTCTTGAAGATGCATACACACCCGAATTGATAGATGAGAACAAAGCAAGGACAATCACAAAATTGACGATATCCGCTGCAAATGGGATATTCATTTTTTCAAATACCATCACAAAAGGACTGACATTCGTGCCTGCTAAAGTATTCCAAGGAAAAAGAATCAAAAGCAAAAACAAAGGAATGATGTAAAAGGAAATGATTCTTCCCATGACACCTTTGATGGCTTTAGGAATCGCACGTTTAGGATCATCTGCTTCGCTTACCGTGATAGCAATCAGTTCAGAACCGCCGTAAGAATAGATAACTACAAGCAAAGAACTGATGATTCCCTTCATACCATGAGGAGTAAACCCACCATGGTCAGTCAATTGCTGAAGGGTAGGGAAAACGCCTGTGCCCAACATTTGCTGACCGACAAGATAAGTAGCAAAAATGATCAGTAAGATAATGACACTGATTTTAGCAAAAGCCAGCCAATATTCTGTTTCTGCGAATAACCGTACCGAATAAAGATTGATGATCGTAGTTAAAACAGCCAACATAAAAACAAATACCCAGGCTGGAATGTGTGGGAACCACAACTGCAAAAAGGAAGCAGCTGCAACAGCTTCAGCGATGATATTGATAATCCACATAGACCAGTAGACCCAATCAGTAAAATCAGCAGAATGAGCACCTAGATAAGGGCGTATCAAACCGGATAATCCGTGATGCGTGTCGCCACCGCTTAAAACGATTTTTCCCAGACCTTTCATCACGATATATAAAATCAGTCCACCAATCAAAAAAGCAATCAATACAGAAGGGCCGGCGATTCCAATCGCTTCGCCACTTCCTTTAAATAGACCTGCACCGATTGCTCCACCTAAAGCTAACATGGTGATATGTCTGGAGCTAAGTTGTTTTTTCAATTTTTTATCTTCCATAAATGACCTCTTTCTTTTAAATTCACAATCAAAATTTATATTAAGAATAAATAGCAATATTTAACAATGACTAATGATAACAAATTTTCAGACAATTACAACTATTCAGAAAACTTTTAGGCGAATTTTAATAGAAGAATGATTTATTTCATCATATTTTCATACAAATGTTAAATTTTCATACAAATATAGGAAGCGTTTTACTGGCTTTTTACTATTTAAACAGGCTATCATAGGAAAAAGTGACAGAGAAAGTGAGGCGGAAAAGATGAACAAAAATGACGTACTGCTAGTTGCAAAAAATAAATCACTTTATTTTTTGCCTTCCATCCGCTCTTTAGATGTTTGGTCCGGAAAAGATTTACTACAGTCGGAATTCATTAAATCAGCTAGACAACAGTTGGCAAATTATCAGCTGATCGTTTTTTTAGATTATGGATTTGATATGGAGATGGCTCGACGCGTGCGCCCATTTACCAATGCAAAAATTGTGTTATTTTTTTGGAATCACTTCAAAGCAGAACACGAGGCGATGCTGAAGCAGGCACAAGATGAACCGGCAATCGATGAGATTTATCATTTTGATTTTTTGGAAGCAAAAGAACTTGGGCTGAAACATAATAGTTCATTTTATTCGAAACATATGAATTTTTCTTCTAGCGAACCAAAGACGGATCTATTTTTTGGTGCAACGAATAATGGGAGAAAAGAACGAGCAGAAAGCTATAAGCAGGAATTTATAAAAAGAGATGTTACGACCAACTATTTCATTCTTCCACATCGAGGGAATGAACAACCTGGATATCTTACTTATGAAGAGTACCTGAAAAAAACAGGGGAATCGCGCGGGATTCTGGAACTGTTGCGGGAGGGTCAGCAAGGAGTGACTTTGCGGACATTTGAATCTATGTATTTTCAAAAGAAACTAGTGACGGATAATCAAGCGATTGCTCATTATCATTTTTATCGTCCTGAAAATATTTTTTTGCTTCGAGAACGTGATTTAGATGAATTACCGGAATTTCTGCATACACCTTTTAAGCCAATCCCATCAGAGCTATTGGAATTTTATGATGCAGAAAATTGGGCAAAACGATTTATCACTAACGATTCCACTATTTATGAGCAATACGAATATGACCTCTCCTCTGTTGAAAATAAATAAAAAACCTACATTTTGAAGAGATTATGTACCGAAACAAACAAGCACAATTCTTATGGCATCATGAGAGTTGTGTTTTCTTTTTGATCTTTCATTGGGCTTAAAAAAAGAGAACCAGCTGCTGATTCAGCTGATTCTCATCAGAGAGCCTTTTACTCTGCGCCAAGGATTCCTTCTTTTGCATGGACTAATTGGGTCAAAAAGGCACAATATGGTGTAGCAATATCATATTTTTGTCCTTTTCGCCAAACGGCACCATTGATGTAGTCGATTTCAGTCAAACGATGGTTTTTGATCAGGTCTTGGTACATAGATGGGTAATGCAACCCGATGTTGTCAGGATCATAAGTAGAAGCAATATGTTGGTACACTTCTTCTTGATCTAATATGATTCCTTCTTTTGCTGCGATAGAAGCAAATTCAGATACGATTGTTCGAACCATGCTCTCTGTCGCTTTTTGCGCGCCTAGTTCAGCAATATTACAATCCAAAATCGTGCATAAACCATTCAATGTTCCATTTACACAAGCTTTTCGCCAAATGGAATAACGAACATTATGGCTATAGATCGGATTTAATTTTGCTTCTTGAAAGACTTCTACAACTTCTTTTGTAAATGCTTCGCCTTCTGGTTCCAAGTTCTCTAGTTCGATTTCTCCATCACCTAACAATGTGACTTTTCCGGGACCAGCTAGACCAGCTGTCCACATCGTGATCCCAAATATGATATTTTTCTTTGGCACATATTTTTCCAGTACATCTTCATGACCTAATCCATTTAGTAAACACAAAACATAAGTATTGTCAGTAATAATGGATTGGATCGAACGAAACATATCATCTAATTGATTCGCCTTTGTTAATGCTACGATCAAGTCCACGTGTTCGTTGCTTTCGATGATTTCTTCTGGTGAATAGATTGGCAGTTTTGCGACCACTTCTTTACCGTTAAAGTCAGCAATCAACCCATTTGTACGAATGGCTTCAATGTGAGCAGGCCAACGATCGATCAAGAGGACCTCATTTCCGCTTTGATGTAGCATCAATCCGATTCGGCTGCCCATTGCTCCGGCTCCAGCTATTGCGATTTTCATGTTTTTTCTCTCCTTTATCAATGAGTTCCCTTTTAGTATATAGAAAAATGGAAGAAAATAGCATTGTTTTGTTTGAAAAAAATGAAAAAAAGTGTCTTACTTAAGAAGAAAGTGAGGGATACAGATGGATATTTTGGCGGCAATTGATTCATTTAAAGGAAGTGCTTCTTCATTTGAACTAAATCAGGCAGTTCTAAATGGCTGGGAAGATCGTAAAGGAAGAAAAATCAATGTGCCGATTGCAGATGGCGGAGAAAATACTGCAGAAGCAATCTATTACGCGCTCGGGGGAACATGGCGTACCATTGATGGGATGGATCTCTTATTCCGTCAGCGAAAAATCAGCTATTTATTGACAACTTGGCAAGGAAAAAATACCGCAGTCATCGAATCTGCACAAGCATTGGGGTTAGATCTACTTGATAAACCAACGGATCAAACTATCCGACTTGCTTCCAGTTATGCCTTAGGAGAACTTATCAAAGATGCACTGCTTCAAGAAGTAGAACAAATTATTGTCACTTTAGGAGGAAGCGGGTGTAGCGATGGTGGTCTAGGATTACTCCAATCCTTGGGTGCTTCTTTAGAAGGGTACACAGAAGGAAATCCTTTATTATCTACTAAAAAACTTCATTTTGATCGAAGAAACGTTCTTGTTTCTAAAGTAAAATTGATTATCGCTGCAGATGTTACCAATTCATATACAGGTCAACAAGGAGCTGCTTGGCAATTTGGAAGACAAAAAGGAGGAATAGATACGACGCTAGCTTTCTTAGATAAACAAGCAGGAAAGATTGCTCAGCAAATAAAAGATTTCTGGGAGGTGGATTTAGATGATATTCCAGGAAGTGGAGCAGCAGGCGGTATTGGTGGAGCCCTTTTTTTGTTGGGAGCGAAGATGGTTTCTGGTTTCGATTTAGTCAGCCAAATCACTGGATTGGAAAAAAAGATCGAACAAGCAGATGTCATCATTACAGGAGAAGGGCGGATCGATCAGCAAACGATCCACGGAAAAGTTCCATACGGTGTAGCAGTGCTTGCAAAAAAATATCGAAAACCAATAATCGCTATTTGCGGAAGTAGAGACCAAGAGCTAGAAGGACTCTCTGATTTTCTCCCAATTGTCTTAAGTATTCATTTGGGTCCAATAGGTTTAGAAGAAGCAATGGAACACAGGCAAACATTAGAAAAAACAAAAATCTTAGGACAGACACTTAGCAGATTTTTCACCATCCTCCCGAAGTAGTTGACAAAATCATTTTCTTTATGCTATCGTAATTTCAAATATAGGACAAAGTGAGGGATTCGTGCATTGAAAAATTAAGTCGATTGATGAAAGCTGCATTCAGACTGTACCTTGTGGAGACAAGGGAGCAGTGTGCAGATTTTCGGGATTGGCTTGGTTTTTTCGATGTATGGGTCTTTTTGTGTGTACCCAACCCTTGCATCCTCTTTAGCCAGTTCTGAAAATAGGACTGGTCTTTTTTTACGAGGTGATGGAAAATGTCTAAAATCGAAATAAAAAATCTGACATTCGGCTACGACAGCCAAGGCACATTATTATTTGAACAAGCAAATCTAAATTTTGACACACAATGGAAACTAGGACTTATCGGACGAAACGGTCGAGGAAAGACAACTTTACTGAATATTCTACAAAACAAACTACCTTATCAAGGGCAAGTAATCCATCAGCAAGAATTTGTCTATTTCCCGCAACAGACAAAAGATAAAGAACGTTTAACCTATTACGTGTTAAATGATATTACGGATTTTGAGATATGGGAAATCGAAAGAGAGCTCCAATTGATGCAAACAGATCCTGAAATCTTATGGAGAGAATTCAGCACACTATCGGGGGGAGAGAAGACAAAAGTCCTACTGGCACTTTTATTTGTGGATGACACTCATTTCCCGTTAATCGATGAACCAACGAATCATTTGGATATCTCTGGTAGAAAACAAGTAGCGGCTTATTTGAAAAAGAAAAAACAAGGCTTCATCGTGGTCAGCCATGACCGGGGATTTATCGATGAAGTAGTGGACCATGTTTTAGCAATCGAAAAAAGTCAACTGGAACTTTATCAAGGGAATTTCTCTATCTATGAAGAACAGAAAAAACTTCGTGATGAATTTGAAATGGCTCAAAATGAAAAATTGAAAAAAGAAGTCAGTAGGCTAAAGAAAACAGCAGCTGAAAAAGCCGAATGGTCTCGTTCCCGAGAAGGAGATAAAATAAAGAAACAAGTCGGATTCATCGATACTGAATCTAGACGAGTGAATAAAGGAGCAGTGGGTGCTGATGCTGCACGGACGATGAAACGATCCAAAGCAATCGTGAATCGGATGGAGACCCAGATCAGCGAGAAAGAAAAACTATTAAAAGATATCGAATATATCGATTCTTTGACGATGAATAGCCAAGCGTCTCACCATAAGCGACTTTTAAGCGTAGAAGATCTTCAATTAGGGTATGAAAATCTGTTATTCGAGCCAATTCATTTTACAATCGAGCCTCATCAGCGGGTGGCGATTTCAGGTCCTAACGGTGCAGGAAAGTCATCCATTATCCATTATCTTCTGGGGGCATTCAACGGCAAGGTTATAGGAGAAAAATCCCAGCCAAAACATCTGAGCATTAGTTATGTACGCCAAAATTATGAAGACAATCGAGGAACGTTGGCGGAATTTGCAGAGAAAAACCAAGTAGACTACCAAGCATTTTTGAACAACCTCCGAAAGCTTGGGATGGAAAGAGATGTTTTTCATAACAAGATCGAGCAGATGAGTATGGGCCAACGGAAAAAAGTGGAATTGGCTAAATCTTTATCACAGCCAGCTGAACTATATATATGGGATGAACCATTGAATTATTTGGATGTCTTCAATCAAGAACAATTAGAACAACTGATCTTGAACGTGAAACCTGCCATGTTACTAGTGGAACATGATCAAACCTTCCTGGATAAAGTATCTACTGAGATTATTTCTCTTGAGAAAATCTAACCCTTGTAATCTCAAGAACAACAAGGTATGGTTAAGGGGAACTTTTCCAACGAAGGAGAGAATCACATGCTTTATGTAACGAGACACGGAGAAACAACTTGGAACGCACAAGGATTAGTTTGCGGACGGGCAGATGTGCCGCTGACTGAAAAAGGACAGATGCAGGCACAGAAACTAGCAGAAAAGGTAGTAGATTTGCCTGTTCCAATCACGAAAATCATCCATTCCCCTCTTCAACGAGCAAGAGATACAGCACAAGCAGTTGCTGATCGTCTCAGCTTGCCGCTGACGGTTGATGAACGATTGGTAGAAATGGATTTTGGGGATTATGATGGACTGCCAAGCAAAGATGAGAACTTTCAAAAAGCACGTTTAGCGTTCGCTGTACGATTCCCAAATGGGGAGTCAGTCTTAGATGTGTATGCACGGATCGTTCCTTTATTGAAAGAATGCATCGAAGACGAAGAAAATGTCTATCTGTTAGTTTGCCATAATGCCTTGATAAGAGTGATCAATGCTTATTTTCATCCGATGCCTAATGAGGGGTTCTTTACATTCATGGTAGATAATACAGAATTGGTTTCTTATGAGTAATTATGTTTTTGTGTTATTTAAATAAAATATTTCAAGGCACTGCTTTTGCTTAGCAGTGCCTTTTTTTAGGTTATGACAATTCTTTTGGTAATATAAACTCAACTTTTAGAAATGGAATTTAATTATTTTAATAAAAGTATTGAAATTTTGTTTCTTTAGATATATACTCTAGTCATAGAAATGAAGACGGATACAGAAAAAGAGGGATAATATGTTTGGCTTTTCAATATTTATGAACGATTCTTTGTCAGAAGAGAAGAAACAGTATATCCGCCAAATGGCATCCAATGGCTTTGTCGGTATTTTCACTTCCATGCATATACCAGAAGATGATGTTTCGGCATATCAAAAGCGATTGATCGAACTAGGAAGCGAAGCGAAAAAGAATAAACTAGAATTGATGGTCGATATTTCAGGAGAGGCATTGGAACGAGCGGGTTTTTCATTAGAAGATCTCACGCCTTTGAAAGCAATTGGTGTAACAGGTTTAAGAATGGATTATCATATTTCCAATCAGCAGATTGCCGACTGGTCACATCAATTGAAAATCAGTTTGAATGCTAGCACGATCACGCCTAAAGATATCGATGAATTGAAAGAAGCAGAAGCTGATTTCTCACAGATTGAAGCTTGGCATAATTATTATCCACGTCCCGAAACAGGGCTGGACAAAGAATGGTATCAGAAAAAAAATCAATGGCTCAAAATTCAAGGTCTCCTTGTCCAAGGTTTTGTACCAGGAGATACAGAGTTGAGAGGCCCACTATATCAAGGATTGCCGACTTTGGAAGAACATCGCGGGGTCCATCCTCTTGCAGGCGCTCTAGATCTATTAGCAAGTAACACGGATATTGTTTACATCGGAGATGCAGGTCTGTCAGAAAACGTTCAGGAGCAATTTGCTTCTTTCCAAAAAGAACAGACAGTCTTGCTCCATACGGAACCTGTAGATGAAGAATTTTACGAATATATATTAGGGAAGCATACGAATCGGCAAGACGATGCAAGAGATGTCATACGAAGCGCAGATGCACGTTTTCGAGAGATTCCGCCTATCCCAGCAAGAAATACAGCTACGCGTATGAAAGGGTCTATTACTTTAGATAACGAAAAGTATTTGCGCTATATGGGTGAGATCCAATTAACTAAATATGATTTGCCAGCGGATGAAAAAGTGAATGTAGTAGCCAAAGTTATCAAAGAAGAGCTACCATTGATCAACCAAATCAAAGCTGGTATGAACTATCAATTTATAAGAAAAGAAGGAAGATAAAAATGAGCAAAATCAATTTAGAGAACCTAACAACGGAACGCAGAAACCAAGAAACTTTTGGATTAGATGAGATGAGTATTTCTCAAGCCGTTCAACTAATGAACAAAGAAGATCAGAAAGTGGCCGCTGCGGTTGAAAAAGAACTGACAAGTATCGAACCAGTGATTGCTAACACGATTGAATCCTTTAAAAAAGGTGGACGTCTGATTTATATGGGAGCCGGAACAAGTGGAAGACTAGGTGTGTTAGATGCTGCTGAATGCGTACCGACATTCGGTGTAGAACCGGAAATGGTCATAGGTCTAATTGCTGGTGGAGAAGAAGCAATGACTGTAGCTGTCGAAGGGGCCGAGGATTCTTATGAGCTAGGGCAAGAAGATCTAATCAAGCTGAATTTGACAAAAAATGATATAGTTATTGGTATCGCAGCTAGCGGTCGTACACCATATGTGATCGGTGGATTAGATTACGCAAAATCGATCGGTGCTGTCACAGGAACGATTTCTTGCAATAAACAAGCCGAAATCAGTAAACACGCGGATTTCCCAATCGAAGTCGATGCAGGTCCAGAATTTTTGACAGGCTCTACTCGATTGAAGTCAGGAACAGCACAAAAACTGATCTTGAATATGATTTCTACTATCAGTATGATTGGTATAGGTAAAGTATTCAATAACTTGATGGTCGATGTCAAACCAACAAATGAAAAACTAATCGAACGCTCAAAACGAATCATCATGCAAGCGACAGAAGCTGATTACGAAACAGCTGAAAAGTACTTTGAAGAAGCAGATCAAAATGTTAAGCTGGCTATCGTCATGATTTTGACAAATAGTGATAAAGAGGAAGCTCAAGCAAAATTAGCTGAAGCAAACGGATTTGTAAAAGGGACCTTATGAGGGGGAAAAGACCATGGCAAAAAACGAACTGACTTTGGAAGAACTGGCAAAACAAATTTATAAAGGGGCAGGCGGCATGGGCAATGTAGAAAGCATTGTCCACTGCATGACTCGTGTGCGTATGAAGATCATCAATGATGATCTTGTAAATGTCTCTGAATTAAAAGCGATTCCAGGAGTGCTTGGTGTAGTAGAAGATGAACAGCTACAAGTCATCATCGGACCTGGGAAAGTGAACAAAGTAGCACAGCAAATGGTTGATTTGGCAGGCGTGAAATTAGGAGAAAAACTTCCTTCTGTAAGTGCAGCTACAGCAAATTCATCAGCATCTGGAAAAGACCGTGTAAACGAACGGGCACAAGAAATGAAAGCGGCACAAAAATCGAAACAAAAACCATCTAAAATCAAATCGGTATTAAAAGACATTTCTAATATCTTTGTGCCAATGATTCCTGCATTTGTCGGTACTGGGATCGTGGCAGGGATTGCCGCAGTTTTAGCAAACTTAGTCACAGCCGGAACACTTGATGCAGCAACATGGCAACAATATATCGATGTGATGAACATCTTGAAAAACGGGATGTTTAGCTACCTAGTTATCTATACAGGTATCAATGCTGCACAAGTTTTTGGTGCAACACCAACTCTTGGTGGAGTTATCGGGGCCGTTGTGATGCTGACAGGGATGAATCCGGAAGCACCACTGAAAAACTTATTTACTGGTGAAGCTCTTGCAGCTGGACAAGGTGGGATCTTAGGTGTCATCTTCGCTGTTTGGCTATTGTCAATCGTTGAGAAAAAACTGCATAAAGTAGTACCTGATGCGGTAGATATCATCGTTACACCAACTCTTTCATTGATTGCCATCGGTCTGATTGAAATTTTCTTCATCATGCCTTTAGCAGGTTTCATTTCTGATGGCATGGTCGGTGGGATCAACTGGGTACTTGGCGTTGGTGGAGCATTTGCCGGCTTCGTTCTAGGCACATTATTCTTGCCGATGGTTATGTTCGGGCTGCATCAAATTTTGACTCCAATCCATGTGCAAATGATTGATGAAACTGGTCGTACGCTATTGCTTCCAATTCTTGCGATGGCTGGTGCAGGACAAGTGGGTGCAGCATTGGCATTATGGATTCGCTGCAAAAAAGATAAAGAATTAACAGAAATGATCAAAGGAGCTTTACCAGTCGGGATCCTAGGAATCGGCGAACCATTGATTTACGGAGTAACATTACCTCTAGGACGCCCATTTATTACTGCTTGTATCGGTGGAGGTATCGGCGGGGCAGTGATCGGAATGATCGGAAATGTCGGGGCTATCGCTATTGGACCTTCAGGAGCCGCTTTGATCCCATTGATCTCTGACGGTAAATGGTTAGGCTACATCCTTGGATTATTGGCAGCTTATGCTGGTGGCTTCGTTGCTACATTCTTCTTCGGTATTCCTAAAGACCGTTTAGAAAAAGAAGAATTAGCGACTGAAACAGCCACAGTAAATGAAGTGCCTGAAAAAGCAGTACCTCAAACTTCAGCTGAAAGTGTGACTATCCTCTCATCAGTTGCTGACGGAACAGTTGTTTCTTTAGATAAAGTAAGTGATCCAGTTTTTGCACAAAAGATGATGGGTGAAGGCTACTTTGTAGAACCAGAAAACGGACATATCCATTCTCCAGTTACTGGGGTAGTCAGTTCTGTCTTCCCAACGAAACACGCTATTGGGATCACAACGCCAAATGGTTTAGAAATCTTGCTTCATATGGGAATCAACACAGTTGACTTAGGCGGTACGCCATTTGATGTGAAAGTAACAGAAGGGCAGCAAGTGACACCTGATACGCTTGTAGCAGAAGCTGACTTAGAAGCGATCAAAGCAGCAGGCAAAGAAACATCCATGATCGTCTTGGTAACCAATATGGATCGTGTAAAAAACTTTGTCTTGGAAAAAACAGGTAAAGCAAAAGCAAAAGCACCTGTGATGGATGTCAAAGCTTAATATGATAGAAACAATAGAAACGAAAGAAGAAGCTGAAATCTATTTTTCAGCTTCTTCTTTTTTATTATTTATTGTTTTCTGCTAAAATCTGATAAATTCGTGTCACATCAGATGGTGTTCCCCGTAATTCATAATCTGCCAAGAAAGGAAAGCCAAATGTTTGTGCATATTGTTTGGCTGTTAGACAATACTGATTATTGAAGTTTTTATTCCCGCTACCGACTACACCAAGACAAAGTTTATGATTGTCTTCATGTTCCAGATATTCACGCATCGTTTCGGTCAAGATTTCTGTGTCACCGTTATCTAAACCATTTCCGCCGTCTAAATAAGTAGGAACGAAAGTAAAAAATGGTTCTGTTTCTTTCGTAAAATCACTATTTTCATGGATTTCTTTTAAAGTAACTTCAGGATTGACAGGATCTTCTGCATGCATTTTTTCAGCATATTCTGCTAGATGTTTGGCAAAGGCACGCGTATTTCCTGAAATCGATATATATAAAATGTTCATGGATCATCCCCCAATTCTTTCCTTTTAGTATAGCATCTTTTTTAAGTTTTTTGGTGGTGTAATTTGGAAAGGGACTAGGCGCTTTGCTTGTATAATGAGAAAAAAGCCGGTAGAATTATATTTCTATTAAAGTTTTTATTAATTAAGTAAAAATAAAAAAGGTTTGTTATACTTTTTGATAAAAGCGGTTTTATTTTGGAGGATGCTTACATGGATACAGAGCAACAGAAAAAAGGAATTGGTTTAATTCCACTTGCTGCCTTAGTAATTGGTTCAGCGATTGGAGGTGGCGTATTTGGTATTATGACGGACATCTCCGGATCGGCTGGCGGCCCAGCTATTTTCAGTTGGGTACTCGTAGGAACAGCAATGTTGATGCTCTCCTTGTCGATCAATAATATCAATAAAAAACGTCCAGATTTAAAAGGCGGGATCTTTAGTTACGCAGAAGAAGGTTTTGGCCGTTTCGCTGGTTTTATCAGCGGTTGGGGTTACTGGCTCACATGCTGGTTAGGCAACGTAGCTTTTGCAACATTGTTGATGAGCGCATTAGGATATTTCTTCCCAGTATTTGAAGGTGGGCAAAATCTGGCATCGATCGTGATGAGTACAGTCTTTTTATGGGGATATGCATGGCTAGTGAATCGGGGAGTCGAAAATGCTAGTTTCGTCAATGCTATCGTCACATTCTGTAAATTAGTGCCATTATTTTTATTTATTGTAGTAGCTATCAGCACGTTTTCGATCCAACAATTCATTGATAACTTTTCTAGCGACATTATATTGAATGCGAATGGACAGCCGATCCCGTTTTCCAGTCAAGTATTGAGTTGCATCATGGTGATGCTTTGGGTATTTGTTGGTATTGAAGGAGCCTCTGTCGTAGGTTCACGAGCAAAAAAACAATCAGATGTTGGGAAAGCAACGATTCTAGGGATATTCGGCTTGATTATTATTTACGTCTTGGTTTCCATGCTTCCATATGGGACAATGACGATGAATCAGCTGCAAACGATCAAGGCGCAGCCTGCTATGGGCTATGTGTTTGAAATGATGGTTGGTAAATGGGGAGCAGTCGTGATCAACGGCGGTTTGATCATTTCTTTAGTTGGTGTTTGGCTCTCATGGACGATCTTACCGATTGAAACAATGGGAAACATGGCTGAAGACGGACTTTTGCCTAAAGCATGGGGAAAACTCAACAAAAATGGGGCACCAACTTATGCTATCGTATTGACGACGTTATGTACGAATGTCTTTTTACTTTCATTATTATTCACTGACAGTGCTTATAACTTTGCTTACACACTTGGTACAGCAGCTATTTTCTTCACGTGGCTTTTCTTAGGATTGTACCAAATGAAACTTTCTTATCAGCGGAAAGAATGGGTCCAATTTTTAGTAGGGCTTTTAGCAAGTGCCTTTCAAGTATGGGCTATGCTAGTCGTAGCCTTTAATGAAGTAATGCTTGTTCTTGTTCTTTTCTTGCCAGGCATTTATTTTTATCTCAAAGCACGTAAGGAGCAAAACGAGCCTGTACAACATATCCACTTAGATAAGATTTTACTTATAGGTGTGACGATGGTCGGAGTGATTGCAATGGTTTTATTTGCCACTGGGATGCTTCACGTATAGAAGTATAAAAGAAGTATAAAGAGAGGTTGTGAGCCTGTCGTTTATTCAAAAACATACTAGGAAAGGAGCTGTGACACAAATGTTGTCACAGCTCCTTTTTCAGAATAAACGGTGTTTAAGAGACAGCCAATCGGCAATAAGGCTGAACGTCTCTTTCACAACCTCTTTTTTGATGAGTCATCATACATTTTTTCGCTTAAATACGAGATATCCTAATGCTAAGAACAAAACGATGTAAGCTAAATTACCGAACAGCATTTGATTAGTAGAAAGATGAGTCAATTGCTTCATGATCTCTTCGTTTCCAATTTGGTTTTGCAGATTCAACATACTGATCGGATTCCATTTGATCCACTCCCATTTTTGGATGAGTGCGATAAGGATACCAGATATGATTGACGAAGCAAAATAAAAGACGATTCCTGCTGAGATGGATGCACCGGAACTATTGATAAAGCAAGCAATCATCAACACTAAACTTAAAATCAGCCATAAACCGATATAACTACCCAAAGTATAAGTGAACAAGCTTTGGATCAGTGTTTGACCAGTAGAAACCTTCTCCGTGAAGGAAATCGAAGGGAAAAGAATCAGTTTCATCAACACAGTGACAATAATAGCTAAAAGGTATAAATAAACAGAATAAATAACTAATGTGATCCATTTGCTTACTAATATTTCACCTCGAGAATACTTTCTATAAAGGAGATTTTTCAATGTACCATATTGTGCTTCCATCGAAATGATCGTGCTTGCAGCTGCAATCATGATAAAGACAATCCAAGATGTGGCACTAAAAAGCTGAGCAGTCATTTCAACTGGATCAATGATCGTCGTGTATTTTTTGGCTAGAAGTGCTGTTCCTATGAGCAAAACAACTAATAGAACAGATAAAACAGCAGTTGACTTTTTCTTGATCAATTTAAATAATTCTTGTTTTACAAGCAATGTCATTTTTCTTCTTCCCCCTTTACTGAATCCAGAATTTCCAATAGAGAAGATTCCAAATCATTCGTCAGATGCTGGACGTCTGTCACATGGATATTTTGTGCAGACAATAACTGGATCACGGTTCCTAATAATTCTTCGTTTTCTTTTAAAAGCTTGATTTTATCAGAATCTTCCAAAGTATATCCAGCTTCTGTCAAGATCGTTCGAGCAGCTAGATCATTCGTTGTAGAGATAATGATGAAATCTTGCGCTGCTTGGTTCAATTCAGCCATTGTACATTGCTTGATGATCTTTCCTTGATTGATCAGGATCAGCTCATCCACCATTTTTTCAAGCTCACTGAGTAAGTGACTGGAGATCAAGAAAGAGGTGCCTTGAGTAGCTAAGTCGGTAATGATTTTTCGCACATCTCTTGTTGCTTGTGGATCCAACCCGTTCATCGGTTCATCTAAAATAACGATAGAAGGATGGTTCAGTAAGGCAAGAGCAATCCCTAGCTTTTGTTTCATTCCCAACGAGTAAGATTTCGCTTTTTTGTGAATGTACTTTTCCATCTTGAGCTGATTCACGATAGTATCGATAGCAGATACATCGTTTGTTTCAGAGAATAACTTCAGATGATCATAGCCTGTTAAGAATGGGTAGATACCCGGATATTCGATCAATGCTCCTACTTGTTCCAACCCTTTATGACTAGAGGGAGAAATCTCATTTTCCCCAATACGGATTGTTCCATCTGAGTAATGGATCAGTCCTAAAATAGCTTTCATGATCGTTGTTTTTCCAGCGCCATTAGGACCTACTAATCCAACGATTTTGCCAGGAGATAAGCTAAAACTGACATCGCTGAGGGCTTGTTTGTGACCAAAGTTCTTGGATAATTCTTGGACCGAAAGACTTTTCAAAAATATTCACTCCTTTTCTATAGATAGTACAAGCATACACCTGATGAGTGGAGAAGTCGCTAGGTCATTGGACTTATTTCTTATTTTTTCATAAAAAAATTGAATATTAAATAAAAAGGCTTATTTTTTCTGATCAGTACTTATTCCAAGTGTCTAGTGGCCGCTAGTAATCTTGATGCCAATGATACTGATGAGTAGCATCCCCACAAAGAACCAAGTGGAAAGATTCAGCTTATCATGAAACAAGACCACACCAATTATGACCGAACCAACTGCGCCAATCCCTGTCCAGATAGGATAAGAGAGACTCATCGGCAAACTTTTGATTGCCTTTGATAAAAAGTAAAAACTAGCAATCATTCCAATCACTGTGTAAAAAGAATAATTGATTTTAGAAAAACCATCACTCCATTTCATCATCGTTGACCAGAATACTTCCAAAATTCCTGCTATGATTAATTCCATCCATGCCATACATACGTTCCTCCTTCAATATAAAAAATACACAAAAAGAGGAGAATCATCCCTTCAAAGACCTAATGGAATGATCATCCTCTTTTTTACTACCCGGTGGCAGATCGTATATCTTTTTCTGTAGTATAGCACACCTATCCAGATATCGGCAATCTCATACTTTTTAGTAAAGTGTACCAAGCATTGACGGATATATCGTTAGCAGAAAAGAAGATGAATGCTTTGCAATTTCATAGAAAGGAGTTGTTATTTATTAATCATTTAAAAAAAACAGTTACTAGACCTTATTTCTATATATTAGCGGGCAATAAATTAAAAAAAGCTTTACCTTACAATAAGTAAGATGATTTTTGTGATAAAAAAATAACGAAAAATATTTAAAAATAGTGTCTATTTCGTGAGAAAACAACTATATTTTTTATGTGTTTTGCTTTATAATTAAAAAAATATTGTCATTTTATGGAGGAAAATATATGGAAAATTATCTTAGCCTTTTAGGCGTCTTGATTGTTATTCTCGGGTTTGCATTTAAATTAGACTCGATATTGATCGTAATGGTTGCTTTAGTTGTTACAGCTTTGACTGGCGGTCTTGGCATTCAAGGAATGTTAGAACTTTTAGGTACAAGTTTTGTAAACAATCGCGGGATGGCGATTTTTATCATCATTATGTTGGCAACAGGAACGCTTGAAAGAAATGGTCTGAAAGAATCAGCGGCTTCCTTGATCAAGCGATTCAAGAAAGTATCTGCTGGTATGATTGTAGATATTTATGGGATCTTTCGAATGATCTTTGCGGCTTTTAACGTGAGTTTTGGTGGAGTTGCTGGATTTGTTCGTCCAATCATTTTACCGATGGCATTGGGGACCATCGAATCAAAAGGATTAGAAGTCCATCCTAAGCATGAAGAAGAACTAAAAGGTATGGCTTCGGCTATGGAAAATGTCTGCTGGTTCTTTGGCCAAGTACTATTCATCGGAGGAGCAGGGGCATTGCTAGTCCAATCAACACTGAAAGATCTAGGATATGACGTAACATTGGGACAGCTTGCTTTAGTGGAAGTTCCAGTGGCTATCACGGCTTTAGTTGTGGTAAGTGTCTACTTCTATCTTAAAGAAAAGAAATTAGCGAAGAAATATTATCCAGGAAAGGGGCAATAAGATGGACTTTTTTACAAATCCTGATATTTTATTAGGCGATAAATTACTGGAGATCCTTTATATCGTGATGGGACTCGTATTGATTTACACTGGAGTAAGAAATTTAACAGATAAAACCAATCCTCATCGTTATGGGTCAGCCTTTTTCTGGACGGTCTTAGGGGTAGTTATTGCAGGAGGAAGATGGCTTCCGGCAATCGTGAATGGTGGCTTGATCTTTGCGATGACCATACCAGCAATTGCTAAGAAAGTCAGCAAAGGAGAAAGCCGGCTTCCATCAAAAGAATATATGGAAAAAATGTCAGACAAACTAGGAATGAAAATCTTTATTCCAGCTTTGAGTATCGGTGTCTTTGCGATCTTGTTTGCTCTATTTACCAATTTAGGTGCTTTAGTCGGCGTGGGCGTCGGTGTTTTTGCAGCCATGCTAATCTTGATGTTCTTTTCTCGAGATAATCGACCAAGTACATTTTTAGATGATGCAGCAGATATGCTGGGCACAGTAGGGCCGTTAAGCATGTTGCCAATGCTTTTAGCTTCTCTAGGCGCGGTATTTACAAGCGCTGGAGTTGGGACAGTGATTTCCAATGCAGTAGGTACGATCGTTCCAGAAGGAAATGTGAACATCGGCATCATCATTTACGCTCTTGGCATGGTGATATTTACGGTAATCATGGGGAATGCATTTGCGGCCATCACCGTGATGACGGTTGGGATCGGTGCACCATTCGTATTTAGTCATGGAGCGAATCCAGCGTTAATAGGAATGGTTGCATTGACTTGCGGTTTTTGTGGGACCCTGCTGACACCGATGGCTGCTAACTTCAATATCGTGCCTGTAGCGATGCTGGAGATGAAAGACAAATACGGAGTGATCAAAAACCAGTTGTTTATTGCGTTATTTATGCTAGTTTTCCAAATTGCTTATATGATTCTATTTAAATAATAGAAGAGAGGGGTTGTGACAGAATAATTGTCGCAACCTCTTCTAACATTGTAGTGGAACACTATTTTTTTATAAGAATATATTAAGTTTGATCTGTTATGTTATTTAAACTATTGTTTCCTTTATTTACGCTGTGCAAGGAAAATGGTATGATAAAAGATAACCATATGTTAAATCAATCGGACGGAGGAACAACAGATGAAAGTACTAGTAACAGGTTTTGATCCATTTGGTGGGGACAAAGTGAATCCAGCCTATGAAGCAGTAAAAAAAATGCCAGATGAAATCAGCGGTGCTGAAATCATCAAAGTGGAAGTACCGACCGTATTCGAAAAAAGCAGTCAAGTAGTCAAAGAAGCCATCCAACAGCACCAGCCAGATGTCGTGATCTGTGTCGGACAAGCAGGTGGACGGTCAGCAGTCTCGTTCGAACGTGTCGCAATCAATCTAGCAGAAGCAAGAATCCCTGATAATGAAGGAAATCAGCCATTCGATACGGCTTTAGAAGAAAACGGTCCAGCCGCTTACTTTACCTCATTGCCAATCAAAGCAATGACAAAAAATGTACAAGATCATGGTCTACCAGCGTACATCTCTTATACAGCAGGAACATTTGTCTGCAACGATATCATGTATCGTTTGCTTCATTTGATCGAAACACAATTCCCGGCCATTCGAGGTGGGTTCATCCACGTGCCATTCTCACCCGATCAAGTGATCGATCGTCCAGTGGGTACACCTTCTATGTCTTTAGAAGACATTGCTTCTTCTTTGACTTATGCAGTTGAAGCAGCAGTAGAAAATAAAGAAGATATTTCCGGAAATGCCGGAACAACTCACTAATTTAGCAAGAAACACTGGCTGGTTGCTAACGTTATGTTAGTAGCCAGCTTTTTGTAATTAGAAAGGAAAGAAACAGCCGTGGAAGAATGGCAATCCGTCTTTGAAGAATGGTTTCCAAAAGAAATCAGCAAAAGCTATCCCATCAAAATTTCTAAACAATACACAAGCAGTCAACGTTGGGAGATCTATGCAAAATTAACGAAAAAACAGCGGGAACTAGTCGATAAGCACCGCCGATATCTAATCAGCTCTCGTTTTATGGAAGAACATTATTTAGCTGCAACAGATTGGGTGTTTTCTGACTTCAAGATCAATCCGTTTTTTCGAACAAAACGAAGCCAGCAAAAATTGTATTGTGAGTGTGGTAGAGAATTAAAAGTGCAATACATCGTTAAATCGCCAAAAACCGGAAAGATCCTAAAACTAGGCATCAACCACTTTGCCGATCACCTGCATGTCTCTCCGACAGTGGCAGCTTCGATCCATCAGGGAATGACAAAAGTTGATCTGGCCTTAGACGAATTATTATGGCTTAAGCAGAAGAATATCGATTTTCCTGAAGGACTATGGCAAAAATACTGTTTTGTCTTGTACCAAAATCGTCGGATGAAACAGCCATATTTACCGGATATAAAATTAGCTCAGCGGCTCGCAGAATTTCGCCAAGTAGAAATGCCGATTTACATAGCGGATTATCAAGCATTGGAAAATGAAATCAAGAAAATAAGTGAACACATCAATGGGCAGCCAAAAAAGCGACAGATAAAAAAAGAACTATTTGACGACTTTGCAGAAGAATTAGTAAAGGATGTAGAAGAATTCTTGATCAACTATCGCGCATTTTTACGTAAAGATTGGCAATTCATCGTATATGAAGAAGTGCCAGTACATCCTAATGCTTATTTTGAAACATTTATTTCCGTGTTGAGAAAGACAAAACGTCAACGAACACCAGAAGTCACTGCTCAGATGGAATATTTTGCGAAAAACCAACGATTCATCCAACCAAAAATCTATCTATTTATTTGGAAGCAATATTGTCGCTATGGTTTTACAGAAGGGTTCTTCGACAGCATTCCTCGGATAGTCAGAAATGGTTTTTTAAAAGTATTGCGTAAAGAACGAGAAGCTATACAATCTGCTGATAAGAAAGACCGTACAGTCTCAAAAGAAAAATGGCAACTAGTAGTGAAAGATATCCAATCTGGAAATGTGCAAGAGACAATCGACAAATGGAAAGGAAAACATTATCGTTTTACTGAAGCTCAGAAACAAGCGTTGGAATATTATCAGAAGTTAGAAGAATCACTGCGTTTCAATGATGAGGCAAGAAAGTATCTGAAGGAATTACTATAAAAAATAGAGGCTGGGACAGAAGCGTTTAACTCCAAGAAATAAGAAGGAATTCACGAAAATTGCTTTTCGAATTTTTGTGAATTTCAGCTTATTTCCGAAGGAGTTGCTTCTGCTTCCGCCGTTTATACGTGTTTAGAGCGTGAGACAAAAGTATTCTTTACTTTTGTCCCACGCTCAGTTTTTTATGCGTGTTGTTGTGCGTTGTAGTATTCTTCTTCCATTTTTTGCATACGTTCACGTTCTTTTTGGTTATACCAAGGTGAAACGGTAAATGCAAGGACATCATTCAGCAAGTAAACAGAGCTGTTCACGAACATCGCCAAACTTGCAGATCCATGCGTAAATGAAATATACCAAAGGACCATTTGAGCAAGCCCTGAAGCTAACCACCAGTAATATTGGTTGTTGTAACGCAAGAAACTGATGATACCAGCAGTCAAGCTAATAGAAAAAGCAATGGCATCTACCCACGGCCGAGGATCATCTGTATAACGACCAATCAGGAATCCTGAAACAAGATAGACAAGGAAAGTACTGATGATTGCGATAAACCAGCTTTTTCCAGTGAATTTTCGGATTTTTGAAGCCATATTATGATTCCATTCTTTACTTAACAATACGGGGATATCCAATGTGATCATATAAGCAATCTGTTCACCGATACTTAAATAGTTCTTTGCTGAGAATCCAACGATAATAAAACAAATCGCAGACAAAATACCTAAAATACCGTTGACTGATTTTGCCGCATTGATGGATAAAATACACAATACACCAAGCGTGGTACCGATAAATGTAATAACGGACAGCCAAGTGATGGGACTATTGACAAGAGTCATGACCTGGCAGCCAAGACTGAAAAAGAAAAGATAATAATTTTGTTGCGGCCAGCCTTTTAGCTGATGAGCTAAAAACTGAAAATATGACTTCATGTATGAGGACTCCTTAAGACACTAAATGTAGTGTGTTCTGTATTTACTAACACAATCTATTGTATGCTTTTCTTGAAAAAAAACTAGTCTTTCAATTATAAATAATTTGTGTTATGATAATTTTCTGTTTGTTTTCTTGAAAATATAATTTCTTACTTTCATTTATTATATTGGGAACAGGAAGAGTGTCTTGGAGGACCTACTTTCTGTTTTTTTTTTGCCTTTTTTCTTATAAAAAGGAAAAACAGCTATTTTTTTCAATCTGACACATTTACAATGGAACTGGAGATTAATATAGATCCGAGCTTAAACGAAGAATAGGAGTGCTCATATGAATCTTACAACGATCCATCATATAGCCATCATTGTTTCAGATTATCAGAAATCACGTGATTTTTATGTTAATAAATTAGGATTTGAAGTAATCAGAGAAAATTACCGCAAAGAACGAGATGACTATAAATTAGATCTGAAACTAGGAAGTGCTGAATTGGAGATTTTTGGAATTGCTAATGCGCCACAACGACCAAACTATCCAGAAGCTTGTGGCTTGCGTCATCTTGCTTTCAAAGTAGACGATATTGAAGAAACAATTGCAGAATTGCAGTCCTTAGGGATCGAATCAGAACCGATTAGAGAAGATACCTTTACAGGAAAAAAAATGACGTTTTTCTTTGATCCAGACGGATTGCCATTAGAACTGCACGAATAAAGATAACAAAATTGTCACTTTTTTTTCGTTTCATTCGATTTTTCATTCGTTCATTTCTTGATATTCTTTAAAAAAAAGAAACAGGAGAATGAAGAATGAAAAAAATGATGTTTGGTGTTGCTGCCCTCATCGTAATAGGGATTACCGGTATGACGGGACTGCTCAATGCCGCTTTTCACATGGATGATATTAGTGACCAGGAATATCGGATCTCATTGAAAAAAGCAGCAGCAATCGTAAAAAACGAAACAAAAGAACATAACATATCTGCTATTCATTTTGCAGTTGAAAAAGATTTGGAGAATCCTACGAATGCAACATATGAATACCAGTTTTTTTGTGAAGGACAAGTCATAGCAGTCAATCCATCCACTGGGAAAACAACCGTACGAAATGACACGGAAAAGGCCGCAGAACATCTTTTTGATATAGAAAAAACGGAAGAGTTCAAACAACCGCAAGCAGCGATGAAGGAAGCAGTCAGCTACTACGGGAAAAAAGCAAAAGTGAAAGAGTGGACACTTCTAGTCAAAGATGAACGTCCTTATTATAAAGTCCGATTAATAGATGGAGAACAGGACCGTCAGGTATGGATATCTGCATAGAAGAAGGATATTGCTTCTCTTTTTTTCAATATAAGAGTAAGCTAAGAGGGTAAAGATGAAAGGAAGTTGAGATAACATGGAAAAAATGAAATGCCCTAATTGCGGAAAAAAATTTGCATACGAAGAAGTCAATAATGTAGTCGAACATAATGATAAAGAAATGCCAGTCGTCTGCCCTTATTGCCGAACTGAAGCGGCAAGAATCGTTACTCATGGTTATTTCATTACTGAAAAGATTGAAGATTTTTTAAAATAACGATTTTGCGATTTCTTTTTCTGCATGTTAGAATGGAGAAAAGGAGAGGAAACTATGATTCGTTTTGCGAGAAAAGAAGATGCTCCAGAAATCGCCCCATTGCTCTTAGTGATTCTAAAAGATATGGAACTGCCATTTTTGAAGCAGACAGGGGAACAAAAGACTTTAGAGATTTTAGAAGAAGCAATCACTGATCCAAATTATCGTTACAGTTATTCACGAGGTATCGTAGAAGAAATAGACGGTAAAGTTGCAGGAGTTGCTTACGGTTATACAGATGAAGAAGAATCAATCATCGATCAGCCACTGGTACCTATCTTAGAGAAATATCAGCTAGATGCGTCTACACGTTTGTTCATTGATAAAGAAACGTTTCCCGATGAATGGTATTTGGACTCTATCAGCGTATCAGAAGATTTTAGAGGACAAGGCATCGGTTCACGGTTATTAGAAGCATTACCTAAATTGGCGAAGAAAGCTAATCGCTCCGTCATCGGTCTAAGTGTGGATGAAAAAAATCCAAAGGCTAAAAAATTATACGAACGCCATGACTTCAAAGTTGTCGGTCAGCGGATGATCAGTGGTCATCTTTATGATCATATGCAAAAGAAATTAAATTGATTTAAATTGTCAAATAGTGAAAAAATAATAATGGTGTAAAGAAGAATGAACGTTACTAAAAATTGAATAGGTTTTAATAAGGTTGTGACAGAAGTGGTCAGCTTCAAGAAATAAGAAGGAATTTACGAAAATTGCTTCTCAAATTTTTGTAAATTCCTTCTTATTTCCGAAGAAGCTACTTCTGGAACACCGTGAATCAGAGGTTGTGAAAAAGCCGCTTAGTTTCGAGTATTAAGAAAAATTTTGTGAAAATGGCTTTCTACATTTTTGCATAAATTTGGCTTAATACCGAGAAACTGGCTTTTGAACACCGTTTATTCGAAATAAAGGACTGTGACACGATTTTTGTCACAGTCCTATTTGCTATCCGTTGTAAAACTGTATTCGACTCCGAATGAATCTTTCAATCTTGTTTGGTTATCAGCTACCCATGTAAATTCCTTTTTGTAATCTTTTCCGATTAGATAAGTTTTTTTATTATCAGAATCGATTTCCACTCTTCCATTTTTGACTTTCCTGTTGAAACTTTGCAGTAACTCTGGATTTTCAGTAGAAATAGTTTCGGAAGGAAAGTCTTCTTTAATCATTTCAGCCAGTAACAGTCGATCGGTTTCGCTTAACAATTTTGTTGGAGAGGTATTTAAATTTATATTTTGTTTAAATTCTTTACTGATTTCTAAATACCCATTATCTAAAATATAAGTTCCTCTAGTTTGTAAGGTTCCATTAGCTGTAATTTGTTCTATTATGACATGGGTTATTTTATTGTAATTCGAATTGCAACCGCTGATTATGAATAATAATAACAAATGCGATGTATAAATAGTTCTTTTTAATAACTTTTTTTCATATGTTCCTCTCCTTTGCCTTCTTTTTTCTGATATTTTACCATATTTGCAAAAAAATAGTAATATAATTAAAGTTTTGTTTGGTGTGCATAAAAATTCAATGTATAATCAGGATATAAAAATATAAATGGAGGTTTTTTATGATTAAAAATGTTTTTTATCTAGCTGTTTTTTGCTGTCCGTTGCTGTTTTATTAAGTAATAACTGTGTCTATGCTGAAGAAAAAGATTTTAGCTATGGTGAGGATGCTCCTTCTCACATTGTAGAAACTACTATTTTTGATTTTGATCAAATGAAGTTTATCACTATTTCCCCACAAGCTATATTGACTCGTTATTGGACAAGCGGATGGACAACGACTGGAAATCCTGCCCCAGCTGTTGCATTCTTCCAATCTGGAGCCTATCGAGGCTGGCTTGGAAAATATAGGGAAATGCCCCTTTCAAATGGAACTCGAGGTTATTATGAGGGATATTTTTATCACCATTCCTTACCTTTACCGATTCCTTCAAAAATAAATATCAGGAAGGAGATAATATAAGTGAAAAAATTTAAGAACTTATTTATTTTAATAATGGCTATATGGGGATTAACCGCTTTTTCACAAAAAATCCATGCTGATACAAATGATTTAAGTGCTTAGCAAGTAATGGGTACTATTAATAGCAGAGGTAGTAAAGTTATCTACCACACAAGACGATCGGCTACTTTAAGCGGTCTAACAAATACAATTATATATAATGATGGTATCTATTGTGGGCAATTATATTTACAAACTTGGTCTTACGAAAAAGATTTTGCTACAGGAAGATTTTGGTATGTAGGGATATATAGAGGAACAGTCAGATCGAATGGAGGATGTCCTATCGGACGATTAAAGTCTTAATATGTGTTATGAGAATATAGAAGGATAAAACAGCACTTTTTTAGTTCATCATCAAGAGTGTTTGAATACCTCCGTCTCGAAGGGAATTTTGGTATTTCCTATTTTTGATAAGAAATATTGGAAGTCGTTACTCGATCAAGTAACGACTCCCAATATCGTAGATTCTTAATTTTGACTTAGAGTTTGAGATTGTTTATTGTTAGCTTGCTTTCATTTTTTCTAGTTCACATCAAATCGATAGGATAAAGGCTTTTCTTTGCTTTTGTCTTTACGGTAGAGCCAGTAATCTAAAACCGCAGCAATACAAATACAAACTGGAGCATCTTCATCATTTGAGACATCCAATACATAGTAATCTCCTGAAAAAAGTGTTGCTTTATCCATTTTCATGATTTGCTGATTGAAATGATGGATTTGATATTGATGATTATAGATATCACCTTGGACTGTCCAGTGAAGTCTACGAATATAATAAAAATCACCGGGCCAATTGAATATTTTCTGCATGGTTCCCACCTTTTCGAACTCTTTATACAGCTCAAAACGCGTACCGAATGTCAGGCTTATCTGCTTGATGTGAGCAACGAGATCGCCATTCATGGCATAAAGAGACAATGCATCGCCCTTTGTTCCCCAGCGACCAACCATCAAAAACAGGGAATGTCCTTTTTCGTTTTTGACAATTGTCCGAGTTGCACGTCCAAGCTGCTTTTCCTGAATGAAAAATTCTGACATCTATATCCCTCTTTTCTAGATAAAACTACAAGTCTTCTGCAATCGCGCGCAATATGGCTTTTCCTACGCCAGATTCAAGGTTTGTGTCCGTTGTATATTTGGCATAATCTTTTACTTCGATTTCTGCATTTCCCATTGCGAAACTGACTCCTGCTACTTGCAGCATGCTGACATCATTGAAGTTATCGCCAATCGTCATGACTTCTTCTAAAGAAATCCCACGCTCGTGAGCGACATGGGCAACAGCAATTCCTTTTTGAGCGTTTTTATGGTTCACTTCGATATTGTTTTGACCAGAGGAAGTAACTGCTAGATCGCCTAAAAGAGAAATCTGCTTTCCAACTGGACCTAATACAGCTGGCCCTTCTGTATGAAAACAAATAATTTTTAAAACTTCCAGATTCTTTTCTTCCAAGATAGCACGAATACTGTCCACGTATGTGATGTGCAATAACTCTAGCTTAGCTGAGGCCATGGCAATCGCCATTTTATACGTAAGGTGAGGTAAATGGGTAGCCACCATGGAAGCAAAACTTTCGATTCGTTTCGCTTGATTTTCAGAATAAAGACCATCGTTGGTTGCTACTTCATAGTAAATACCGTTAGCATCTAGAATATCTAAAACAGAGATTGCTTGATTATTTGGAATCGATACGGTAAACAGTGAATTTCCTTCTTTATCAAATACCTGTGCCCCGTTCAAAGTGATCATCGCACAATCGATTCCTACCTCATCTAAAGCTGCGCGAGCTTCTTGATAGTTTCGACCAGTAGCGACCATGAACTCAACACCGGCATCATTTGCAAAACGTATCGCCTCGGCATTTTCAGGAGAAACACTCATATGGGCATCTAATAACGTGCCGTCCATATCTGATGCAATTAATTTGATCATAATGATTATCGTTCCTTTCTGCTTCTTGTTCCTAGTTTACCATATTAATCAAGTGCTGAGGGTGAAGATTGTCCCTTGTGATTGAAGAAAATGTGAGTTATTCTTTTTATTAGGAGGTGGAGGTTTTGAAAGAAATCATTCATAACAGTTGGCAAGAAGTTTTGTCCCCAGAATTTTCAAAAGATTATTATCTGCATCTAAGAGAATTTTTAAAAAAAGAATATGCGTCCCAAAAGATCCATCCAGATATGTATCATATCTATGAAGCATTGGAATTGACTCCTTATGAAGAAGTCAAAGTAGTGATCTTAGGACAAGATCCTTATCATGGAGAAAATCAAGCTCATGGCTTATCTTTTTCTGTGCAACCCGGCGTAAAGATCCCGCCATCGTTAAGAAATATCTATAAAGAGCTTTATGATGATCTTGGAATCGCACCTGTTCAACATGGAAATCTAGTGTCATGGGCTAAACAGGGAGTCCTTTTACTCAACACCGTTCTTACCGTTCGGGAAGGGCAAGCGTATTCTCATCGCGGGAAAGGTTGGGAAAGATTAACAGACACGATCATTGAAAAATTAAATGAACGGGAAAAACCAATCGTGTTTATCTTGTGGGGAAAACCGGCACAAGAAAAAATCAAAATGATCGATAAGAGTCGCCATATCATCATAACATCTCCACATCCCAGTCCGTTATCTGCAAGTCGTGGCTTTTTTGGTTCCAAACCCTTCTCGAAAACGAATGATGCGCTCCTTGCGTTAGGAGAAGAACCGATTGATTGGCAACTGCCTGAAACAGTGTAATAAAACAGCGCTTTCCTGTTATAGCGCAGTTCGCTATGTATGTGAAAAACTTAATTTTTCCAGCATTTTTGACTGATACAGATAAAATAAACTGTTCTTTTTTTCTGGAATAGTGTATGATAATACATATAAAAACGTCTGGAGGTCATCTTGTGGAATTGTTTGATAGTTTAAGATTTAAGATTGTTCGCCGTGGGATCAAAATCGTTTTCCCGGAAGCTACTGATGCTCGTATTTTAGGCGCAGCTGCCCGGTTGAAAGCAGAAGAACTTGTGGAACCTATTTTAGTAGGGAACGAAGAAGAAATAAGAAATGCAGCGCATGCCAGAGGAATCAAAACATCTAGCTTTACGATCATCAGCCCTGATAATTACGATAAGTGGGATGAAATGGTGGATGCTTTTGTTGAACGCAGAAATGGAAAGGCATCCAAAGAACAAGCAGAAAAGATTTTAAAAGATGTGAATTACTTTGGTACGATGCTTACGTATATGGGGATTGCAGACGGAATGGTCTCTGGAGCGATCCATTCGACTGGCGACACTGTTCGCCCAGCACTTCAGATCATCAAAACAAAGCCTGGCATCAGTCGGACAAGCGGAGCGATGATCATGGTACGTGGAAGAGATCAAGAAAAATATGTCTTTTCGGATTGTGCGATCAACGTGAATCCAACTGCGCAAGAATTGGCTGAAATCGCCGTAGATTCTGCAAAAACAGCAGAATTGTTCGATATCGAACCAAAAGTAGCAATGATGAGCTTCTCGACAAAAGGCTCAGCGAAATCGCCAGAAGTAGACAAAGTAGTTGAAGCAACTAAAATCGCTAAAAAACTAGCGCCACAATACATGATCGACGGCGAATTGCAATTTGATGCTTCTTATGTTCCTTCAGTTGCACAACTGAAAGCGCCAGATTCAGAAGTAGCTGGTCAAGCAACAGTCTTTGTATTTCCAGAATTGCAGTCAGGAAATATCGGCTATAAAATTGCTCAGCGTTTCGGTAACTTTGAAGCAATCGGACCAATTCTACAAGGCTTGAACAAACCGGTTTCTGATTTGTCTCGTGGAGCAAATGAAGAAGATGTATATAAATTATCGATTATCACAGCAGCACAAACATTGATTGATTAACAAATACACGCGAACTAGCCAAAAACAGCAGCTGCTGTTCTTGACTAGTTCATTTTTTCTTTAAAAAAACTTCATTACGCGATATACTGGCAAAAAGAAAGAAGAGCGGGAGAAGATGAAAAATGATCGAACTATCAGGATTAACAATGACAGAACAATTCGCAGAGGCAATTGGTCATTCCGCAATGCCAGGTGACAATCTGATATTGACTGGTGATCTAGGTGCGGGTAAAACAACGTTGACGAAAGGAATTGCCCAAGGATTAGGGATAACGCAAATGATCAAAAGTCCGACATACACGATTATTAGAGAATATAGTCAAGGTCGGATTCCGTTGTATCATATGGATATTTATCGGGTAGCAGCTAGCGGAGCAGATTTAGGGTTAGATGAATATTTTGAAGGTGATGGGCTTTCCGTTGTTGAATGGGGAAATCTATTAGAAGAAGCACTGCCGGAGGATTATTTGGAACTGATTTTAGAAAAAAGTGATACAGATTTAGAAAAGCGGTATGTGAAACTAATCTCATACGGGGAGCAAAGTGAAACCTTCAAACAGCGAATTCTAGAAAAATGGGCTGAAAATCATGAGTGAAGAAGTTGGGATCATCTTGCGGGAAGCAGTGCCAGGAGATGCAAAAGACATTCTTTTGATGATGGGACAAGTTAATAAGGAGACAGAATTTTTAGTTTTGGATGAAGCAGAACTCCTGTTACCACCAGAAACCTTAGAAGAAGAGTTGGATTATATATACGAAAGCAATAATAATTTATTGCTGCTTGCAATCTATGAAGGGACGATTATTGGAACAGCATCTGTCAAGGCAGACAGTCAATTTCGTTTGTCTCACGTGGGAGAAGTCGGTATCAGTATTCTGCAGGAATATTGGGGAATGGGACTAGGCACTCTTATGCTAGAAGAAATCATCAGTTGGGCGAAGGAAATGGGTGTACTTTTTCGATTGGAGCTTGACGTTCAAGTTCGTAATGAAAGAGCCGTACACCTTTACCGAAAAATGGGCTTCCAAATCGAAGCGGTCATGCCTAGAGGGGCAAGAACAGATCTAGGTGAATTTTTAGATGTATATAAAATGAGTTATTTGATTGAATAGAAGAAATAGGAAAAGAGTGAGAAACTGTCATCCTTTTGAGAAGGCAGAAAAACACACGAAGGGACTGTGACAAAAGTCGTGTCGCAGTCCATTTTTTTTGAATAAACGGTGTTCAATCAGCTGACCTTCGGTATTAGCTCAAAAAACGGCAAAATATGAGGAACTATTTTGCCGTTTGTTTCTCTAATACTCAGGTCAAAACGCTGATTTCACAACCTCTTGGTAAACGGTGTCCAAAAGCTTGCATCTGCGGTAATAAGTCCAACCAAATGAAAAATATGAGAAGCTATTTTTGTTTGGCTGTTCTTATTACTTGATGCAGAACAGCTTTTTCACAACCTCTCCAATAAACGGTGTTCTCCTGCCAGCTCCTCGGTCACCAGTCACAATATTTAATAAACATGAGAAGCTATTTTTTGAAATTGCTCCTTGTGACTCGGAGTGAAACGGCAGGCTCACGACCTCTTTGTGTGTTTCATAAGTATTCTTTTACTTTATAGTCACAAGTTTTTTCAATGGATCTGTCCCGAATTTTTTTTCTTGATAAAGCAGGATTTCCGCACATGCACGACTATCTTCCAATGCATCATGGTGATGATCTAATTGGATGTTCAAATTTTCGCACACAGTGTTCAATCGATGATTTGGAAATTCAGGAAACAGGCGACGGCTACTTTTCACTGTACATAAAGAAAGATAATTAGGCTGTTCAAGATGATAATAATCTAAGCATCCCGCTAAGACCTTTGTATCAAAAGCAGCATTATGTGCAACGACTAAACGATTTTTTTGAAAATATGGTTGGATAGTTTGCCAGACTTCTGGGAATTTCGGCGCATTGCGTACGTCTTCTTGATGGATTCCGTGAATTTGGACATTTCGCCAGAAAAAAGGAGTCTCAGGCTGTATCAATGTATAGAATTCATCAACGATCTGGCTATTTTTTACCATGACTAGCGCAAGAGAACAAGCACTATAAGGCTGATGATTGGCAGTTTCAAAATCCATGGCAACAAAATTCATTTCTGTAAAACCTCCTTGGGAAATTACTGTAACATACTTTTGAAAAAAGCAAATAAATTTAACAAAAAACATAGAATTTTTTATGTAATATTTGTTGAGAAAAGCTAGTTTTTGAACTCATTCCTTGTGATTTGGAGTTAGATGGGGATCATGACTTCTCGGTATTAAGTCAAATTTATGCAAAGTTGTGAGGAACCATTTTCAAAAAAATTTCTTACGACTCGAAAGTAGGCGACTTTTTCACAACTTCTCCACTAAACGGTGTTCAATCAGCTGACCCTCGGTATTAGCTCAAAAAATAGCAAAATATGAGGAACTATTTTGCCATTTGTTTCTCTAATACTCAGGTCAGGACGCTGATTTCACAACTTCTCAATAAACGGTGTTCAAAAGCTTGCATCTGCGGTAATAAGTCCAACCAAACGAAAAATATGAGGAACTATTTTTGTTTGGCTGTTCTTATTACTTGATGCAGTGCAGCTTTTTCACAACCTCTTAATAAACGGTGTTCAAAAGCTTGCATCTGCGGTAATAAGCCCAACCAAACGAAAAATATGAGGAACTATTTTTGTTTGGCTGTTCTTATTACTTGATGCAGTGCAGCTTTTTCACAACCTCTTAATAAACGGTGTTCAAAAGCTTGCATCTGCGGTAATAAGCCCAACCAAACGAAAAATATGAGGAACTATTTTTGTTTGGCTGTTCTTATTACTTGATGCAGGACAGCTTTTTCACAATCTCTCGATAAACAGTGTTCAAAAGCCAGTTTCTCGGTATTATGCCAAATTTATGCAAAATGTGGAAAGCCATTTTCACAAAATTTTTCTTAATACTCGAAACTAAACGACTTTTTCACAACCTCTTTATTTCAAATCTAATTCTACTGGACAATGATCACTGCCCATAATGTCCGTATGGATCTTTGCATCAGCTAGTCCTGGCTCTAAATCTTTGCTCGTCAAAAAGTAATCGATCCGCCAACCAGCATTGTTTTTCCTTGAATTGAATCGGTAGTTCCACCAAGAGTAGACACCTTCCTGGGTTGGATAAAAATAACGGAATGTATCGATAAACCCGTTATCCAACAGTCGAGAAAGAGCCGCTCTTTCTTCTGGAGTGAATCCAGCATTTTTTTGATTCGTTTTCCAGTTTTTCAAATCAATCTTTTGATGAGCGACATTTAGATCCCCACACACGATGACTGGTTTTTGTTTTTTTAGATTTTCCAAATAATTATAAAAGGCTTCTTCCCATTCTAATCGGTAATCTAAACGTTTTAATTCGCTTTGAGAATTTGGCGTGTAACAGGTTACAAGAAAGAAATCGGAATATTCCAAAGTAATCAGACGGCCTTCTGTATCATGGATATCGATACCCATTCCGTAAGTGGCATTCAATGCTGGTTTTTTAGCAAAAATCGCTGTGCCGGAATAGCCTTTTCGTTCCGCGTAATTCCAATATTGATAATAACCTGGAAGATCTAAATCAATTTGTCCTGCTTGGAGTTTCGTTTCCTGCAGACAGAAAAAATCGGCGTCTAACTCATGAAAAACTTCTAAAAAATTTTTATTTACGATGGCACGAAGCCCGTTTACGTTCCAAGAGATAAATTTCAATAAAAGCACACTCCTTCGAATTAATTTCCTTACCTTTGCGATACTATTGTACCTCATTTTAGTAAAAAATGGTGTAAGATGAAAGTAACTAAATGATCCAGGAGGAAAGTAGATGAAGATTGGTGTAATCGGTGTAGGGAATATCGCAGAAAAAGCATATTTACCAACTTATGCGAAAAAACAAGGAACACTTGATTTTTATTTTGCAACAAGAAATAAAGAAACAAAAGAAAGAATTCAAAAAGAGTACGGGTTCCAACATCTATATGAAACGATCGATGAGCTTTTAGAAGAAAAAATCGAAGCATGTATGATCCACGCAGCAACAAAAGTACATTATGAATTAGCCAAAAAATGTCTAGAAAATGGTATCCATGTTTATATTGACAAACCACTGAGTGTCCATCTAAATGAAGTTCGTGAATTGCAAGAATTAGCTGATAAGAACCAAATAATTTTGATGATCGGTTTCAACCGGCGCTTTGCTCCTATGGTAGAAGAATTGAAACGTATCCCAGATAAGCGGTTGATCCACCTGCAAAAAAATCGAATAGCGGCAAAAGAAACGACAGAGTTCGTCCTTTATGATTTGTTTTTACATCTTATTGATACAGCTGTGTATTTATTAGATGAACCCATTTTGAGAACAAAATACCAGATAAGAGAAACAAAGGAATTTTTGGAATATGCCATTTTACAATTAGAAACACAAAATCAAACGGCTATTTTAACGATGGATTTAGCAAGTGGCGCTAATATAGAAAAATATCAAGTAACAAGTAAAAATGGTACTTATGAAGTAAACGATCTGACCCAGCTTGTCATTCAAGATGCTGATGGAAAAAAAGTGAAAGAATTTGGCGACTGGACAAACACGCTAGTCAAACGCGGGTTTGAGCCAATGGTAGAGGCCTTCTTTTCTCAGATCCGTTTAGGTAAATCGGAAACAGAATTGCTTAAACAAAAAGAAGTTGTAAGAAGTCATGAATTATGTGAGGAAGTGCTTAAAGATCACTACCGTCATCAACTTTGAACAAGACTGGCAAGATTGTATTAAGCGTGATAGAATAATGAGGACGTTTGAGAAAAGAAAGGAAAATCCTCAGTGAATAAAGAAGAAATAGTTGAAAGCTTAGCCACGATTACTATATTGTTTGATGAACCATTGATGAACTATACGTTTACGAAAACAGGTGGACCAGCTGATGTCCTTGCATTCCCGAAAAAACAAGAAGAAGTAAAGCAAATCATCGATTATTGCCGAATCCATGATATACCTTGGATGGTATTAGGAAATGCAAGCAATCTGATCGTTCAAGATGGCGGGATTCGCGGTGTAGTCATCATGCTGACTGAAATGAAACAGATTCATGTCAAAGGAACGATGGTCATTGCGGAAGCAGGTGCCTCACTGATTGATACGACTTATGCAGCTTTGGCAGAATCATTGACTGGATTTGAATTTGCTTGCGGCATCCCGGGAAGTGTCGGTGGAGCGGTTTATATGAATGCAGGTGCGTATGGCGGAGAGATCAAAGATGTTTTTGCTGAAGTGGATCTTTTGCTTGAAGATGGAACATTGAAAACTTTGACAAAAGACGAAATGGTATTTTCTTATCGTCACAGTAAAGTCCAAGAATTACGTGCTATCGTATTGGAAGCTCGATTCAGTTTGCAAACAGGGGATTATGAAGCAATCAAAGCAAGAATGGATGAGTTGACCGAATTGCGTCAATCAAAACAGCCATTAGAATACCCTTCATGCGGAAGTGTCTTTAAGCGCCCAGTAGGACACTATACAGGTCAGCTGATCCAACAAGCAGGATTGCAAGGCCTGAAATGGGGCGGTGCACAAGTCTCTGAAAAACATGCTGGATTCATCGTCAATATCGATCATGCGACAGCGACAGATTATATTGAATTGATTGCGCACATCCAAGAAGTAATCAAAGAAAAATTTGATGTGTCTTTAGAAACAGAAGTGCGGATCATTGGAGAAAAACAAGCAATATCAGAAACAAGCAGAAGTTTAGCCAATTAATAAGTAATGGAACTTAAAATAAGTAAAAGAGCAGGACGGTGGCCGTCCTGCTCTTTTTTGTGGTTGTTTACGCAAATGGCGCAAATCTTGTACATTTTAACACAATAAAACAAAAAATATAGAATATTTCCTCATAAATTTTTCCATTTTTTGCAATATTCTCAAAAAAAAGATAAAAAATGAGAATAACTGATGAAAAAACAAGCATAATCCATCATAAAATCAGTATAGGTGAAAAGATGAACTTTCATCTGCATATCAAGTAATTGGTATGAGGCATTTTTTGAGGTGTAGGATATGAAGTTGGATTACCTTATAGAAGAGGAAGATAGAGAAAAACTGCTGCTAGCTAGATATTTAGAATTTGAGAAAAAGAATTATGTAGTGCTGCCTAAGTTATATGAAACATTAGGTTTGTCTAAATTTAAAACAAGAAATTATATCATAGAATTAAATAAAGAATTTACTGAATTCAAAACAAAGCCAGAGATCCAAATTTCAGAAGAAGCAGAGATCCATGTCGAACGTCTGAATTTGACGGATATCAAAAATTTAAGAAGAATCTACTTTCAACGATCAAAAATTGCTCGACTGTTAACGGAGATCGTGGATTCAAAAGTAACGATCGAAAAATTTGCAGAGAATCATTTTTTAAGCATATCAAGAGCCTATGTAAAAAGAAGAGAATTAGTCTCTTTTCTTGAACAGCATCAAATAAAGTTAAAGAAAAACATATTAGTTGGGGAAGAAATAAACATACGGAACGTATTATTTGGGGTATATTTCGGGGTCTTTAATGGTTTTTCTATGCCATTTAGAGAAAGCGTCATGAATGAAGCAAAGAGTATCGTGCAATATTTTGAATATCTGTTCAATTTAAAACTGTCTGCAACAAAACGAATCAAATTCAATTTGCTAACCACTATTAGTTTGTTGAGGGCCTATGGGAATCAACCAATCGGAAAACGTTTCTTTTCAGATGAATACTTTAAGAGCTCAGAAGGAATGAAGATCATCAAGGATTTATCACATATTTCTTTTCTTCATATCCCTAAAGAGCAGATCATTGATGAGATTTCTTATATCATGTTGTTTTTGATCACGGAAGAAGAATTTGAATTAGATGGCGCATTTGGACTTGCGGAAGCTCATTTTCATGATATCCACATGATTAGTCAAAAAATGTCAGTGGAATTGATTGATCAATTACCATTTTCGATTGAAATCTCTGAAGAAGAAAGACTATATATACGAAAAGAACTTCGTATGGGTATGATGCATGTCAATCGAAAAAATTGGATATTCGACTTTGAGATGACTAGCTTTACGTCTAAAAAGCAGCTACAGTTTTTCTTCGAGACGTATCCAATATTCAGTACAGCAATCCAAAAGGTCATACAAGAGAATAAACGCTATTTCTTGGGAAAAGATGAACGTTTCATGATTCGCTTATTTTATGATTATCTCTTTTTATTGGTCGGTATTTGTCCGGTATCATATTTTGAAGCACCGATTCATGTCTGTATTGATTTTTCGCAAGGATCTGCTTATACCGATTACATTATTTCTCAAGTGAAAGGATTTAAAAATTACAATATTGTGATTGAGAGTCGAATCACTTCTCGTACGAATATTTATTTATCTGATTGTTTACTTGAAAAATTTAATAAAGAACAGATAATTTGGAAAAATCCACCGACTCCAGATGACTGGGAATATTTTGGAAATACCATCATCAGAGAAAAAAATAGACATTTAACTGAAAAAATCAGCTAGTATTTATGGATGGCAGCTTTGTCTCACATATTTATTAGCTGATTTATGTTTTTTTCAAAGAAAAGGTAACTAGATATAACTAGATATAACTAGATATATTACTTAACAAAATTAAAAAGTACATAAGTTATTATTCCGATTTTCTTGAAACAATAAAAAATCAAAAAAAATACTCTCCTAATAGTCCATCTTCTTTTGATTTTATTTATATAATGAAATCATCTTATGAAAATTACTACTTCATGTTTAGACAAGAGTAGGGAGGACTAAGAATAAATGTGTTCAAAAAGACGTTCAAAACAACTAAATAAACACGCTTGTCGTTTAGATAAGGAACGGTCGTGTTCTGAAAAACACTACGTTAAGTTTATGATGCGCACGATGCTGATCAGTTTATCTGTAGGTGTCTATATGCATGTACCCGTTCAGGCAACGACACAAACCATCAAGGTCGTACGTACCTCTGTTTCTGAGACCACTGATTCCCCTATCACTATTACTCATACTTTCACTGATGCAAATGGAAAACAGCTACTTCCTGCATTGACTTCCTATAATAAAGTCAGTTATCCTCCAACGATAAACCACTACTGGTTAATTCCTAACAAAACATTATGGACATCGGAAACCGGAAGCAGTGTGCCGCTTTCTATCTTTTCCGATATGACTGATCCTACAAAAGGTGATCAGTTAAAACAGATCACTGATATTTTGAATCATGCTTTGACAGATATAAAGGACGGTGGAAGCGCACAAGTTTCTTATGTATATGAAAAAGATTATTCACAGTTTGAAAGAAAGAAAATCGATGTTCTGGCAGGGACAAAAGTTTCGATATCTGATCTGGTAGAAAGGCTGAAGAACGCAGATGGAACACAAGGAGATATGTCCAAAGTAATTTCAAACAATGGGAATATCGTGGATACGACTAATACAGGAACATCTACTATTTCCTTGTCCTATTTTGATCCAATTGCTTTAAAAACAATGACTGCATCTGCTGTGATCCATGTTCGTGCTGATCAAACAGCTATCAAAGGAAAAGATCTTCACTTAAGAACAGGAGAGAGTTACGCCCCTAAAGATCTTGTTGAATATGTAACAAAAAGCGATGGAACTTCAGGAAATAAAGAAGAAATCAAAATGAACGGGACAGTAGATACTACAACTCCGGGAGAATATCCCGTTGTATTAACTTATATAGACTCGAAAACATCAAATGTGGCAGAAACAACAGCTGTAGTTTATGTAGAAGCATCTGCTGCTTCATCGACTGTCATCACTCATTTTATAGATAGTCAAACAAATAAAGAACTTCAAGCAGAAACACATATGAGTAGTGTAAATCGTATTCCTGATTTGCGCCTACCTGCTGAATTTTCTGATCGAGTGCCAAATATAGATTTATCGACTTATGAACAAAATGGGAAAGTCACTTCTATTTCTGATTGGATGCAAGCAAACGGATTAGACAGAAAAAGTCACTGGTCGGAGATCCTTGAAGTACTTCACTCAGAACTGATGAATAATAGGAAGCAATCAGGAGGGGAAATTACCTTTACTTATGTTTATATACCAGACAATCGTTCATTAGAAGGTCATGATCTTATTGTTCATCCAAACGAAAAAATAAACAAAGAAGAGTTGATCCAATCAGCAACAAATTCCTTAGGTAAACCCGTACCGTTAAAGGATGTATCGGTTACAATCAATGAAGTACCATTGGAGGATGGTTATTTGACCAAACAAACAGGTGATTTTACGATTATGTATAGTTATCATGACCCGTATTCACTCCAAGAACTCCATGCTCAGTCACTATTACATGTTTTACCATTAAACAAACAGATAGATCAAAAAGAACAAAAAAGACAAGAAGAAAGCTTGTCAGAAAAAAAACAACAAATGGCTCATGCAGTTTCTCCAACAGGGAAAGTAAAACAAACAAGAAGCCTAGAGTTAGCAAGAATATCTAGAAAAATCTCAGAATCTAATAAAACGATAAGGCAAGAAGCTCATTTGGCCCCACAAGTTTCTGGATTGGAAAATGAAATTTTAGAGCCTAAAATAAAACAACAATCAGAAAAAGAATTTGTTGCTAAACAGTCGGAAGATCAGAAGGAATCAGATGACCAGAAGGAAACGAAGAAAAAACGCTTGTCAACTATTGATTCCACCGATGAGCATCTGCAGCCGCAAGTACCACTTCCTAGTCCGGGAACACCCGCACCTGGTGGAGGTATTCCTTCTTCTGCTTTAGGAGATTTCATGCGAGGTATGGCAGGAACATGGGTATACGCTAATCGAAATGAATTTGACGCAGATGACTGGTTCTGATTTATATCTCTATCTGTTATAGTCAAATAAGTAGCTGAGTCATATGTTATTTGGCATAATGGAGACGAGGAGGGATAGAAAAATGTTAGATAAAACGTTACCTTACGCAGAAATCTGGATGACAAGACCACTTCAACAAAATGTTCCAATCACGCCTTTAGCGGAAGGTTTTGAATTTCGATTTTATCAAAAAGAAGATGAATCTGCTTGGGCGGAGATTGAGACTTCCGTTGGGGAATTTCAAACGACAGATGAAGCACTTGAGTATTTTCAACAAAACTTTGCTCCTTATCCTGAAGAACTTGAAAGAAGGATGTTTTTTGTAGAGACAAAAAAAGGAGAAAAAGTAGCAACCTGTACCGCTTGGCGAAAAAAATCAAGAGAGCAAGTGTATCCGGTTTTTCATTGGTTAGCAGTGAAACCAGATTACCAAGGAAAAGGGCTCGCAAAAGCATTGACTGCCAGAGTCTTGCAAGAATTTCCTACCCTCCATACGGACGGACCAATCTATCTTCACACACAGACATGGAGCCATCAGGCGATTGCTCTTTATAAAAAAATGGGTTTTACTTTTATTGCTGAAAATCTAGACGGCACACCTAATCCAGATTATGAAAAAGTTATGCAGGTTTTAAGTAAATTAGATAAATAACGAAATGGTGAAATAAGTCCTCAGTATTGGGATAAAAAACGAAATAGTCATTCCTCATATCTTACTTTTTTGAGTTAATACTATCGGATAACTAATGGCATGCCATACATTCAAAAAAGAAGGGGCAGTGACAAAAGTATTGTCACTGCCCCTTCTCTTGTTTTTTAGCATGTTTTATCGTTTGATTTTTTTAGGAATAAAATTCTTGATGAACGTAAATTTTTGGTAATCGTTTCGACTATAGAGGTAACCAAATACACTGAAAACAACTGCTCCAATAAAATTAACAAATAAATCCTTCATAGTATCCATGATTCCCACGTCTAAGTAACCATTTTGGATGATTGTTTTATCTGTTTTACCATCTGCATTTTGACTTTCAATGATTGTCCGAGTGATATCTGGAACATGATAGACAGTGTTTCCGTCTTTACTTAACTCCACACTATTGATTTGCTGGATGATCGTATCTTTTTGCATATCGAATTGCAGTAATTTATCTGCTGAAAATTCCACAAACTCCCACATAACACCAACTGTCATCGAAAAACAGAAGGAAACAACTGCTAGTAATAAAGGAGTCAAGTTCATGGTTTTTGTATTTTTATTGAGCAAATAAACAAGGGAAAAGCCGACACCCCCAGCTAAAAATCCGCTGAATGCATGTAGAAAAGTATCCCACATTGAAAAATAGCCATAAAAATCACTTAACTCTCCTAAAACTGTTGAACTAAAAATAAAAGATAACAAAATGATTTCTAGCATATTTGGAATCTGTATCTTTAATATCTTTTCCAGAAAATAAGGGATTTCAAATAAAATTAATGTCAGTAATAAAAGCATTGTATTTCCCCAGTGTTGGTTCCAGACCTGATCCACTAGCATAATAACGACGATGATACGTAATAAAATATAGATTCCGTTTGTGATTCTACCTGCAGTTTTTGTACTGTTCGTAAAAAAGGTTTTCAAATGATTCATAAAATAACTCCTTCATGTATATCCTTAATTATACTAAGAAGCGTGTGTTTACCAAAGCTATATGACTTAAAGAAAAACAGAGTTGATATTGTGAAAAAAATCACTTAATATAGTATAAGGAGAAAAGGGGGATACAAATGAAAAAATTAGTTGCTGGTTTATTAACAGCCGTTGCACTTCTTGCTATGAGCGCATGCGGCGCAGATCAGAAAAATACAGCGCAGACAAGTTCTAGTACGAAGGAATCTGCCGAAGTATCATCAGGCGCTTCTGAACAAGTATATACAGATCCAAAAGAAATGAAAGAATCTTATGATGTCGTGATTATTGGAGCTGGTGGTGCAGGGATGGCAGCAGCTATCGAAGCAAAAGATGCTGGGTTGAATCCAGTAATTTTGGAAAAGATGCCTGTTGCCGGAGGAAACACATCTAAATCATCAAGCGGTATGAATGCTTCAGAAACAAAATTTCAAAAAGAAGAAGGAATCAAAGACTCGAATGATGCCTTCTATGAAGAAACGCTAAAAGGTGGTGGAGGAACGAATGATAAAGAAATGCTTCGATACTTTGTCGATCACTCTGCTGATGCGGTCGATTGGCTAGATCAAAACGGTATCAAACTGGACAACTTAACGATCACTGGAGGGATGAGTGAAAAGAGGACACATCGTCCGTCTGATGGCTCGGCTATTGGTGGATACTTAGTGGAGGGGTTATTGAATAACGTCCATGAGCGGGAAATCCCTATTTTTGTCAACGCAGATGTGACAGACATTAAGAAAAATGGGGAAACGGTCAATGAAGTGACTGTACATGTTCAAGGAGAAGAACCAAAAGAGGTCACCGGAAAAGCAATCGTAGTTACCACAGGCGGTTTTGGTGCCAGCAAAGAATTTATTGAAAAATATCGTCCCGATTTAGCTGATTATATTACGACAAATCAAGAAGGATCAACTGGAGATGGTATCACCATGATTGAAAAATTAGGTGGACAAACCGTTGATATGGATAAAATACAAATTCATCCAACTGTGCAGCAGGATGAGGGGGTCTTGATTGGTGAGGTTGTTCGCGGAGAAGGAGCAATCTTGGTCGATCAAGAGGGGAAAAGATTTGTCAATGAAATGGATACAAGGGATAAAGTATCTGCAGCAATTACAGCATTGCCTGAAAAATCAGCTTATTTGATTTTTGACCAAGGCGTGCGTGATCGTGCCACAGCTATTGAATTTTATGACCAAAAAGGATATGTCACAACTGGAAAGACAATGGAAGAATTAGCAGAAAAAATCGATTTACCAAAAGAAACACTAGCAAAAACAGTTGATGGATGGAATACGGATGTTGCGGAGAAAAAAGATGCTCAATTCAACCGTGCCACAGCCATGGAACATGACTTATCGTCTCCGAATTATTATGCGATCAAAATCGCACCAGGAATCCATTACACGATGGGCGGTGTGAAAATCAATACGAACACTGAAGTATTAGATAAAGAAAACCAGCCAATTAGGGGGTTATATGCTGCTGGTGAAGTCACAGGTGGCTTACATGGAAACAACCGGATCGGTGGAAATTCAGTTGCGGAGATCATTATTTTTGGGCGACAAGCGGGCATACAAGCAGCTCGATTTGCTTCGGAAAATGAATGAAATAGAACGTAAATAAAAAGAGGTTGTGAAATCAGCGTTTTGAGCTAATACCGAGGGTCAGCTGATTGAACACTGTTTAGTGAAGAGGTTGTGAAAAAGCTGCCCTGCATCAAGTAATAAGAACAGCCAAGTAAAAACAGCTTCTTATGTTTTTAACTTGGTTGGACTTATTACCGCAGATGCAAGCTTTTGAACACCGTTTATTCGGAAAAAGAGCGTGGGACAAAAGTAAAGAACACTTTTGTCTCACGCTCTAAACACGTATAAACGGCGGAAGCAGAAGCAACTCCTTCGGAAATAAGCTGAAATTCACAAAAATTTGAAAAGCAATTTTCGTGAATTTCTTCTTATTTCTTGGAGTTAAACGCTTCTGTCCCAGCCTCTTTTTTGATCAGCATGATTTTATTCAGTTATCTTCAAAATGATTTTTCCGATGTTTTTGTTTGCTTCCATATATTCATGCGCTTGTTTGACTGCGCTGAATTGGAATGTACGGTCAATGATTGGCCGAATCTTGCCATTTTCTAGAAAAGGCCCAGCTTTTTGCATAAAAGTTTGTGCGAGCTCTGCTTTATACTGATCACTTCTAGGTGTCAATAATGTACCAAGCAGTTGGACACGTTTCCCAATCAATACACCAAGGTCTATCTCAGGCACGATGGTCCCACCTAGCATACCAATCAAGACCCAACGTCCATCAACGGCTATAGAAGCTAAATTCTTTTCCCAGTAAGAAGCGCCGATGAAATCCAAAATAACATCGACTCCCCGACCTTCAGTGATTTTTCGTACCTCTTCTTGAAAGTCTTGTTTTTTATAGTTGATCAATTCATCTGCACCAAGTTCTTTACAAAAGGCGAGTTTTTCTTCTGATCCTGCAGTAACGATGATTTTCGCGTGAGAAAGCTGTCTAGCTAATTGGATCGCTGCTGTTCCCACACCACTTGCTCCTGCATGGATCAAGACAGTTTCGCCTTCTTGTAATTTTCCAAGCCAGTAAAGTGTTTGATAAGCAGTCAAAAAAACTTCTGAGATTCCAGCAGCAGAAACATAGTCTAGCGTATCAGGGAGAAGGATTGCACGATCGGCAGGCATCACAGCATATTCGGCATAACCACCTAGATTGACTAATCCGTATACTTTTGTCCCAGGAGTAAAAGTGGAGATATCACTTTTATTCTCAACTACCTCTCCAGCTACTTCGACTCCCAAAATAGGGTAGGGAGGTTTCAAAGAGACTGATTCTCTTTTCATAATATCTGTTCGATTGACAGCTGCTGTATGGACTTTGATCAGTAATTCGCCTTGTTTTGGTTTAGGAACAGGCACTTCAATTTGTTCTAATACATCTACAGAACCAGGATGCTTGATTGAAATGGCACGCATGGATCTATTCCTCCTTTGCCCATTCTTGGAATGCTGTATTCAACTCTTTGCTACCTTCAGAAAGTACTAGAGTCGTACGAGAAATATCCGTTTCTTCCACTAGAGCGGCAAGTACAGCAGCAACTGTAGAGCGAGTGATCGTTTTTGATGCCTTCTCATTAGGCTTAGTTAATTGAATGGAAGTAACTTCTTCATCGTTAGTCAATGTGACTGGTTGAAGAATGACAAAATCTAAGTTAGTTCGTTTCAGCCATTCATCTGCATAATGTTTAGTAATATAATAATCTGTCATGGACTCAGGCCATTTTGCTGGTTCATCTGCATAAACAGCACTGACCATCAGATAGCGAGAGACATGCGCATTTTCAGCTGCGATCACTGTTTTGATTGCGCCATCCAAGTCTACTTGCAGAAGATTCTTTCCTTGAGAGCCGGCAGCAAAAATCAATACATCGATGCCTTTGAATGCTTCGGTCATTTTTTCCACGGACCAAGTTAAATCAAAAGAGACATACGAAACATTCTCTTTTTTTACTAATGTTTGGGAAGCAACATCTCTCACCCCTGCAAAAATTTCATGGGAACTTGGAGCTAAATCTTTTATCAGGTGTCGGCCAATTTGTCCGTTTGCACCTACAACAAAAATTTTCATTTGGATCATCCTTTCGACGTCAAATCTTTCCATTCAATAGTAACACCAAAAGAGAAAAAAATCAGAGATCGGCTACGATGACTATCAGTTAGTAAGAGAAGGGTGCTTGAAGTATCTTAACAAGACATTGCATACTGCTGCAGTCGCAAGACCTGCGACGATTCCTTCAGGTATACCACTTGTAAAAATAACCGCTAGAATAGCTGAATAAACAGCATTTAAATTTGTTCCGATGACTTTGGCATAATCTTGCTGGAATAAAAAGTAGATCATATTCATCACTAAAATCGTATTGGTCAATGAACCGGAAAGTCCAGCTAAGAATAAAGAAACGGAATCTGCTTTTTGTTTCATTAGTTTGCGCAGACCTTTATAAACGAAATAAGGAACCACCCCAATCAAGATGCGAGGAATAAACGCGATCAGCAAGGCTTTCCAGCTTCCATGTTCTGTTCCGATGACTGGGATAAACGGAGAAAAGACAAAAGACAAAGGTGTTTGGATAACTGTGCTACGGATCATGCTGATCAGTCCAAATGTACCGCCAAGAAAAGCACCTAGTCTTGGTCCTAAAACGATCGAAGCAATGATTACAGGAATATGCATGGTTGTTGCATTGATTGGACCGATAGGGATAAAACCTAAAGGCGTAACAGCTAATAAAATCAAAATAGCTAAAAACATCGCAGTTAATGTAAAGTTTTTTGTATTTTTCATAAGTACTCCTTTTTTCTAAGCATTTCTTTCATTAAGAGTCAGCATGACCTGTTCGATGATCGTCTGAATATCAGCTAAGGCACCTTTTCCAAAATCTCCACAAGCTAAAAGAGATTCTCTTGGTTCAATTTCCTGATAGCCGACAGATCTCAATGTTTCCAGATTACGCTGAGTGATCGGGTTTTGATACATATTCGTGTTCATGGCAGGGGCAATCAATTTTGGTGTTCCCACTGGAAGCGCCATTGCGACTGTTGAAAGAAGATCGTCTGCAATGCCGTTTGCTAGCTTGCCGATAATGTTTGCTGTAGCAGGCGCGATGAGAAACAAGTCAGCTTGTTTTGCTAGTTCGATATGATTGATTACCTGCGGATTTGATTCTTGCATGACGTCTGTATGGACTGCGCGCTTCGACAGAGATTGCAAGGTTAATGGCGTGATAAAATGTGTGCTGCTTTTAGACATAATCACATCTACCTGGGCACCTAATTTGACGAATTGACTTGTAAGATCAGCGCTTTTGTAAGCAGAAATACTTCCAGTAACGCCTAGTAAGATCTTTTTCATTTTGATTCCTCCAGTCTAATTTTCTCAGTAATCAATGCAGCAATCTCAGATTTACTTTGAGCTTCTTCCACTGTTCCATCTTTAGATAAGAGATAGCCGTGGTGTGTCTCGCCATGGATTTCCGTCAAATCATTTGCGAAAATAAAATCAGTTTTGTTATTTATCAGACTATTTTTTGCGACTGCCAGAAGAGATTCCTTTGGTACATCTACTAATAGTTTGAAACCAATGATTTTTGCTTTTGGCTGCCATTCACGTAGATAAGAAATGATTTTTGGTGTTTTCTTCAAAACGAGCACAAGATGCTCGGTGTTAGAAGAGATCTTTGAAACAGTGGTATCTGTCTGTTCATTTTCCGCAAACCAATTGTCCAGTTCTTCTTGCGTTGAAGAAGTGGGTAGGTTTTTTGCCAGCTGTTCTTCTGAAAAACTAAAAGCAGGAGTAAAATCACTGACTGCCATACTGTGGATAATCGCATCGTAGTGTTCTTTTTTCGTTAGTTCTTCTAATTGTAAAAATAAGTCCAGTGCAGATTCGATCGTATAAATCGTTATATTGGAGTGTCTTTTCGGTTTCAGTGCTTGTTTCGTAGTCACGTAATCGATTGTGGTATCCGGATTGGCAGCTAAATAATCAGCTAATGCTTGCCCTAATCGTCCTGTCGAATGATTTGTAATAGCACGTACTTGATCGATTTTTTCAGTCGTTCCTCCAGCTGTGATTAGAATCTTCATTTATGGTCACCTACATTTACTAGTGTTCTTCCTTGGTGTGTTCCAGCAAGTAGTTTAGATGCTGTTTCAGGCAATTGATCCAGAGTAATCTCTTGGACGACCAGTTCATCTGCAATCTGCAAATCCGCCATCTGTTGCCATAAAGAAAGACGTTGATCTATTGGTACATTGACAGAATCAATTCCAATCAACTGGATGTTTCGCAGAATAAAAGGCAAGACAGTCGCGTTTAGTTTGATTCCCCCAGCATTGCCACATAAAGCTACTGCACCGTTATAAGAGATCAATGGAAGAAGACTGCTTAGCTGCTCGCCACCTACTGTGTCGATGACATAGTCGATTTGCTGTTTTCCTAAAGCTTTTGTTGTCTCTGGCAGAAATTCATCAGGTCGTACGACTTGCAAAGCACCTAGACTTTTTAGCCATGTGACAGACTCTTCTTTTCTGGAAAAGGCAATGATTGACTGGAATCCTAGTTTATGTAACAGGGCTATCGCTGTACTGCCTACACCGCCAGAAGCACCAGTAACGACAACTTTTTTATCGGAGGTCATACCTTGACGGATTAAAGCGTTCACACACAACATAGCAGTAAACCCTGCTGTACCAAGGATCATCGCTTGACGCAGCGTCATATTTTTTGGTAGAGGAACTAACCAGTCTCCTGGTACTTTTTGATATTGGCTATAACCGCCTGGATGGGTGACGCCAAGCCCAAAACCAGTAGCAAGTACAAGATCTTCTTTTGAAAAACGTGGATTGTTACTTTGGACGACAGTTCCGGATAAATCAATCCCTGGAGTCATCGGATATGTTCGTATCACCTGACCAGACTCGCTCATTGCCAATGCATCTTTATAATTGACATCAGAATAGGCAATTTTTACCAAGACTTCATTTTCAGCCAACTCAGTAAATGGCAGATCACTGATTGCTGTATGGAAAACAGGTTCCTTTATTACCTGAAAAGATCGAAAAGCGTTCATTCGTGAGACACTCCTTTTAAAATTTTCTTTTATCATACCATAAAGCCTACTCTTTTATTCTTGTTCTTCCGTAAATTTAGACAAAAATTAGGTGAAAAATAAAGAATCAAACAACTAGAATTTATTCCAAAAGATAAAGAAATATTCAGCAAAAAAAATTTTACAAAGGGTTGCCTTTTTCAATAAATTTCGTATACTAATACGAGTGGTAGTAAACAGGAAGTTTACTATTAGAAAACTTCGATTCGGAGGAAATTATGGAAATTGGTGAGAAGTTAAGAAATTTGCGCATCCAAAAGAATTTGACACAAGAAGAACTAGGCGAACGCACAGATTTGTCAAAAGGGTATATTTCCCAGTTGGAACGAGATTTAAGTTCACCATCAATGGAAACATTCTTTTCTATTCTTGAAGTCTTAGGTGTGACTCCAGAAGAATTTTTTCATCAAGAAGCAGCGAATCTGCAAGTGGTTTATTCAAAAGAAGATCATACGGTTTATTTCGATGAAGAAAACGGGTATGAATTGGAATGGCTCGTGGCTGATTCGAATGAAAAAGAAATGGAGCCTGTCTTGCTGACTTTTGAAGGTGCAGGAGAATATAAGACGTTTGAACCTTCATTATCTGAAACGTTTATTTTTGTATTAGAAGGGGAATTAGAGTTAAGCTTAGGAGAGACGGTCTATGTGGCAAAAGCAGGACAGTCGATCTATTATCAAGCGACAAAACAACATCAATTAAGGAATCATCTCAAAAAACGAACAAAAGTATTGATTGTTGCAACGCAATCATATTTGTAATATAGGGGGTAAAAACGTGGGGAAACCAATCATTTCATTTGATCAAGTAGTGAAACGCTATGATGATGAAACAGTATTAAAAAAAGTAAGTTTTGAGATCGAACAAGGAAAATTTTATACACTGCTTGGTCCTTCCGGCTGTGGTAAAACAACGATCCTACGTATTATAGCTGGATTCACCGAAGCTACAGAAGGGGACATCTATTTTGAAGGGAAACGGTTGAATGATTTGCCAGCTAATAAGCGACAAGTAAATACAGTCTTCCAAGATTATGCACTTTTTCCTCATATGAATGTTTTTGATAACGTTGCTTTTGGATTGAAGATCAAGAAAATGTCCAAATCAGATATCGAAAAGAAGGTAAAAGATGCTTTGCGTATGGTCCAGCTTCCTGGATACGAAAAACGGGAGATTAGTGAAATGTCTGGTGGTCAAAGACAGCGTGTAGCGATTGCACGAGCAATTGTAAATGAACCGAAAGTATTGCTATTAGATGAACCGTTATCGGCGCTTGATTTGAAACTACGTACAGATATGCAGTATGAACTGCGGGATCTGCAACAACGATTAGGAATCACGTTTATTTTTGTTACTCATGACCAAGAAGAAGCGTTGGCAATGAGTGATGAGATTTTTGTCATGAATAAAGGGAAAATCGTCCAAAGTGGTACACCCGTAGATATTTATGATGAGCCAATCAATCATTTCGTTGCTGATTTTGTTGGGGAGAGCAATATCGTGGACGGTGTAATGATCGAAGATAATCTAGTTGAGTTTGTTGGTAAGCAATTTGAATGTGTCGATGGCGGGATGCGTCTAAATGAACCAGTTGAAGTTGTTTTACGCCCAGAGGATTTGACGATCACGACACCAGATAAAGGAAAACTAGTCGTAACGGTCGATACTCAGCTGTTTCGTGGTGTCCATTATGAAATCATCTGTTATGATGAACAGCAAAATGAATGGATGGTCCATTCAACGAAAAAAGCTAAAGAAGGAAGCAAAGTAGGATTGGCCTTTGAGCCAGAAGATATCCATGTCATGCGTTTCAACGAGTCTGAAGAAGAATTCGATGCACGTCTTGACAGCTACGAAGAATAGGGGGGACAAGAATGAAAACAATGCGCAGGATCTATTCCGTCCCTTATATTTTGTGGCTCGGTTTATTCGTGATCGCGCCTGTATTAATGATCATTTATCAATCTTTTTTTGATATGAATGGGCAATTCACGCTGAATAATTATCTATCTTATTTTACGTCGGGGACATCGCTTTCTATGACGATCAATTCTGTATGGTATGCATTTTTGATCACGTTTTTCACGCTGATCATCAGTTACCCGACTGCTTATTTTTTAACAAAACTGAAGCACAAGCAATTATGGCTGATGCTGATTATTTTGCCTACATGGGTGAATCTGCTGCTTAAAGCTTACGCATTTATTGGGATTTTCAGTGTGCACGGCAGCGTGAATCATTTCTTTGATTTTATCGGGATCGGGCCGAAACAGATATTATTCACAGACTTCAGTTTTCTGTTCGTGGCAACGTATATCGAGATTCCATTTATGATTATGCCAATTTTCAATGCATTGGAAGAGATGAATCCTTCTTTGATCAGTGCTAGTAGAGATTTAGGCGCGAATAGCTTTGAGACCTTCCGACGAGTGATTTTTCCGTTATCATTAAATGGTGTGAAAAGTGGTGTCCAAGCAGTATTTATTCCTTCTCTTTCTTTATTCATGCTGACTCGTCTGATTGGCGGAAATCGGGTGATCACTTTAGGAACGGCTATCGAACAGCATTTCTTGGTTACACAAAACTGGGGGATGGGTTCTACAATCGGTGTGATTTTAATCATTGCTATGTTCATCGTGATGCTCCTGACAGGCGAGAAGAAAAAAGGAGGTCGCTCATAAATGAAAAAATTTAAATGGTCGTATCTTTATTTAGGGATCGTCTTTTTATTCTTATATGCACCGATCTTCTATCTGATTTTTTATTCCTTCAATGAAGGAGGAACGATGAACAGCTTTACAGGATTTACTTGGGAAAATTATGAAGCTGTTTTTGAAGATACACGTTTGATCATTATCGTATTGAATACGTTCATGCTGGCTTTCTTATCTGCATTGATCGCCACGATCATCGGGACATTTGGGGCTATGGGAATCTATTACACGAAAAAACGACGTGCACGGACAGCGTTGTTGAGCATGAATAACATCTTATTAGTCTCTCCTGATGTTATTATCGGTGCTAGTTTCTTGATTTTCTTTACACTACTAGGATTCGGATTAGGTTTTCAGAGTGTATTGCTTTCCCATATTGCTTTCAGCATTCCAATCGTCGTCTTGATGGTCTTGCCAAAATTGCAGGAAATGAACGATTCAATGGTCGATGCGGCTAGAGACCTTGGTGCTAATAATTTCCAAGTAGTCAAAAATATCATTTTGCCTTATCTTTCTCCAGGAATCATAGCTGGATATTTTATGGCATTTACCTATTCTCTTGATGATTTTGCGGTTACATTTTTCGTCACAGGAAATGGCTTTACGACGCTCTCAGTAGAGATCTATTCTCGTGCAAGACAAGGAATCAGTTTAGAAATCAATGCGCTAAGTGCGTTAGTTTTCTTGTTCTCCATGATATTGGTCATTGGATACTACTTTATTAGTAAAGAAAACCGTCCAAAACGGCTGAAGAAAAACAGAAGAGTACGCGAGGGGGTGGCACGGCTGCGATGAAAAAATTACAATCTCTGTTTTTAGGTATTCTCATCATTATTGCGGTGCTGCTGCTTGGTGTTCGTCAACTTGAAAAAACAAGTGGCATGAGTGGAGCAAAGGTACTTACCATCTATAACTGGGGAGATTATATCGATCCTAGTTTGATCACGAAATTTGAAAAAGAATATGGATACAAAGTGAATTATGAAACATTTGATTCTAATGAAGCGATGTTCACAAAAATCCAGCAAGGTGGGACAAACTACGACATCGCTATACCAAGTGAATATATGATCCAAAAAATGATCAAAGAAAAACTAGTACTTCCATTAGATCATTCGAAGATCAAAGGATTAAATAATATTGATCCACGATTTTTAGACTTGGATTTTGATCCAGATAATCAGTATTCGATTCCATATTTTTGGGGAACTTTAGGGATCGTATATAACGATAAATTCTTTGATGCAAATCAAATTAAGCATTGGGATGATTTGTGGAAGCCGGAATTAAAAGACAGTTTGATGCTGATTGACGGTGCACGAGAAGTTATGGGGCTTTCTTTGAATAGTTTAGGCTATTCTTTGAATAGTAAGAATATGGCACAGCTGACAGAAGCAGCAAATAAATTGAATCATTTAACACCAAATGTCAAAGCAATCGTGGCAGATGAGATCAAAATGTATATGATCAATGAAGAAGCCTCCGTGGCAGTGACATTTTCTGGCGAAGCTGCCGATATGATGTGGGAAAATGAACATTTACATTATGTGATCCCACCAGAAGGATCCAATCTTTGGTTTGATAATATCGTTATGCCAAAAACCGTGAAAAATAAAGAAGGTGCCTATGATTTCATCAACTTTATGCTAGAACCGGAAAATGCGGCACAAAATGCAGAGTATATTGGTTATTCTACACCAAATGAAGAAGCAAAAGCGTTATTGCCAAAAGACATTTCGTCGGACGAACAATTCTATCCATCTGATGACACGATCTCCCATCTTGAAGTCTACAAAGATCTAGGATCGAAATACCTAGGCATCTATAATGACCTATTCTTAGAATTCAAGATGTATAGGAGATAATGGCAAAACTCAGTAAGAATGGGGACTTATCAACGTTCTAAAGAGCTAAAAATCGTCCTTTTTCTATCTGAGTTTTCCAATCTTCTACCAAAAGCGGATGAAACGCCGCTTTTTTTGTGTTATTTTATTTTTTCTACCACGTTTTTCTACCAGAGAAAAGTGGACAAAACCATTGTAAAATAGGGCCCGAGACGGGCTAGTAAATCTAAGATTGAAAAAGTTACAGAAGGATAAAGTAATTGGAAACTATGCAAATATACTTAACCCTTCTGTAATCTATTAATAAAACTAATATATGAATCCAGTTCAATATTTGTAGCTATGAAAAAACATAAAAATCATATTAGATAAAAACTAAATTGGTAGATAAATTATTTTGTCAGATATCTGAGGCAAATATTCGACTATTTGTGTTTCAAAGTAAAAATTGGAATACAAATATAGAATAGACATATTGCAGCCGATAGTTTATTATGCTTTTAGACACATTAAACTGGAGGAAAAAATGAAAAAGAGCGCTAAAGATCGAGTTTTTGATGAGCTGATACGACTAACAGGGAATATGTCTTCTGTCACTGCCGAGAAAATTTCGAAGAATCTAGGTATCTCTCGTCAGAATGCCAGCCATTATTTGACGAGATTAGTGGAAGATAAAAAGGTCGAGAAATTACCGGGAAAGCCTGTTTTGTGGAAGCCTTTAGATGAATATGCGGTTGTAGATAATACGGAGCAAATAAACGAAGCCTTTCATTCTGTAGTTGGTCATGACGGAAGTCTGAGAGAGGTCATTCAAAAATGTATAGCCGCTGTCAAATATCCGCCTAACGGACTCAGTGTATTAATAAATGGAGCCACGGGTGTTGGAAAAAGTTTTTTAGCCACAAAAATTTTTGAATACGCTATCCATGAGCAAATTATTGAAAAAGATGCACCATTTGCTATCTTAAACTGTGCCGATTATGCGGACAATCCCGAACTGCTTTCGGCAACACTGTTTGGATACAAGAAGGGGGCCTTTACGGGGGCTGAAAAGGATACCGATGGTTTATTGGCAACGGCCAACAACGGCTATCTTTTTCTCGATGAGGTCCATCGCCTATCGAAAGAAAATCAAGAAAAGCTCTTTCTATTTATTGATACTGGAAACTATCGTCCAGTCGGTGAAAATGTAAATTGGCATTCTGCTAAGGTTCGTTTTATTTTCGCCACGACGGAAAAAGGTGAAAATTATTTATTAGACACCTTTGATCGGCGTATTCAAATTAGTGTTATGTTGCCAACTTTTGAAGATCGCCCCATTCGAGAACGATTAGAGCTGATTCAATTATTTTTTCAAAATGAAGCGGATGTTTTACAAAAAGATATTATTGTTTCAAGAGAAGCCTTGTCTTTAATGTTATCTCATCCCTTTAGTGGGAATATTGGTAAGCTGAAGAATATCATTAAAATCAGTTGTGCGGATGTGTATAGTCGAACACAAGAAGAACCATTAACGATTGGGAAAAATGAGATCTTGATTCAGTTAAATATGCTGGAATCCGAAGTAGAAAGCTTGCCGATTGCTAGTTTATTGATAAAGAAAAATCAAAAGATAAAAACGGATCGAATCAAACCGTTTGATTATGATTCGATTTTGGAAAAAATTACTCAGCTGATAAATGAAGGTAATTTCAATGAAAATTTTTCTTCGATAAAGAATGAAGTACAGCATTTGGTGCATCACATTGATAAGGATTCTTTTTTATCAATGAGTAGAAAATTGATGATTCAGATGTTTAGAAAGGTCTGGGTATCCGTTTTAGGAAAAACGTACGGATTGACGACGAGTGGACCTGTTGCAGAAATTATTAGCAGATCCTATGTCATTTCCCCAAGCTATAAGACAGACTTAACCGGGATAAATCGTACATTAGCTGCAAATCTACCTCGGACGACTTACTTATGTAATCAGTTCTTGGAGCATTTACCACCGCTCTCAGAAAAGGACGAGAACTTTCTAAGACTGCTTATTGTCGTGACTTTATCTGATTATGTAGATGAATCCATCGAGCTGAAGGGCCTGTTGCTTGCTCACGGAGATAGTACGGCTAGCAGCATTCAAGCAGTAGTGAATCAATTATGCGGCAATTATGTTTTTGAAGCGTTGGATATGCCAGTAGAGAGTAATGTGTCAGAGATTGTCGAATCGACAAGGAATTTCGTGAAACGGCAAGTGAATACAGATAGTCTAGTGCTGATCGTAGATATGGGCTCTTTAAATCAAATTTACACACAGATCAAGAACGATTTAAAAGGGGAGTTACTTCTTCTGAATAATTTGACGACTTCCATTGCACTTGATATTGGCTTGAAGATGACGATGAATGCGCCATTTAAACAGATTGCGGAGGATGCAGCAGACAAGTATTCAATCAATGTTCAATACTTTGAAGGCTTTTCTCAAAGTAGCAACATTATCATTTCCTGTATGTCGGGTTTGGGGATTTCGGACAAATTGAAAGATGTTTTTCGTCATCATTTATCGGATGAATCCATCGAAGTTTTCACGAAGGACTACAGAGAACTACGTGAATTAATCGACCAAAATGATGAAACTTATTTTGACAAGACAAAATTGGTCATCACGACTTCGGATCTTCCACGTTCCTTTTCAATTCCTAATATTAATGTTTATGACATCTTAGACGGTGATGGAGCAGCCAATTTGGAGCATATTTTGAGTCCTGAAATGAAGCCGGCAGAATTTAACCGCTTGATTCAGGAGCTAGTAAAATTCTTTTCGTTGGAAGGAATTGCGGACCGTTTGAACTTTCTGAACCCAACGATCGTGATGAGTGAAGTGGAAACAGTCATTTCTAAATATGAAAATTACTATCATTTCACTTTAAATGGCCGTGTAAAACTAAATCTCTATATGCATACGGCATTGATGATGGAACGTTTATTCTTGGCTCGGACAGAAAAATCTGAAGAACCGAATTATGATTTGAAACCAGATGAAGATGAATTTTATTATGTTTCTAGAAGTATTTTTCAATCAATGGAGATGAAATATAATTTTAAAGTCAATGCTTATGAGCTTTCGCTGCTCTATGAATTATTAGGACCGTATATTCAAAAATAAAGTGTCTAAAAAAGTGTCTAATCTGTTTTTTTTAGGTTAGACACTTTTTTTAATGTGAATTAACGTGATTAAACCAATGTTTTTAAAAGTTGGCACAGGAATTGCTTATATAAAAGTGAACAGAAAGAAAGGAATTAACCATATGAAGAAAATTCTAATAGCGACTCACGGTCACTTAGCTTCAGGCTTTCTTAGCAGTATTCAATTACTGACGGGGAAGGTTCAAGAGATTACGGTGATTAATGCTTATGTGGATGAGTGTGATTTTGAACAGGAGTTGAATGTATTTGTAAACCAGGTGAACGAGCAGGATCAGATTTTTGTTTTTACCGATTTATTTGGCGGAAGTGTCAATCAGAAGATTACCAAAACCTTTTTGGAGAAAGAGATTGCTGTAACTATTTTGTCTGGCTTTAATCTGCCAATTCTGCTCGAAATAGTATTGGCAACCAAGGAATTAACAAAGGAGGATATTCAGGAACTGGTAAATAAATGCCAACAGGAATTAAAGATGACCATTCTTGATGAGGTACATGTAGTAAATGAAGAGGAAGATTTTTTTTAGGAGGAAGAAAAATGATTAAAGCAGTGCGAATTGATGAACGATTAATTCATGGACAAGTAGCGATGACTTGGACAAAGAGTCTAAATTTAACCGGGTTAGTAGTAGCAAGCGATGAGGCGGCTACCAACGATATTCAAAAGATGACATTGAAGATGGCTGCACCATCGAATGTCAAAGTCATTATTAAAACAGTTGATGACGCGATTCATTTGTTAAAAGATCCGCGGGCGAAGGACATGCGCTTGATGGTTTTAGTCCCTAATGTCAAAGATGCGGTAAAAGTTGCGAAAGCTTTCCCAACGGAAATCGAATTAATGAACGTGGGGAATGCTGGGAAAATGACACCGCCATCGGAAGATAAGAAAACCTTATCAAAGGAAGTGATGTTAACGACGTCAGAAATTCAAGACTTAAAAGAATTAGTTGAACTTTATCCAGATACCGTTTTTCAGCCTACACCGGCGATGGAAAAACGTTCAGCTATCTCTATTTTGAGTGATTTTTAGAAAAAGGAAGGAGAAAAATTATGTATGATGCATTTGTAGTCGCTTTGGCCGTTTTTATTGGAGTTGCTGGACATGAAATGTTCGGGATGTCCATGCTGAGTCGTCCGATTGTTGTTGCTCCGTTAGCAGGAGCGTTGATGGGGGATTTGCAGACGGGGTTGATTGTCGGGGCGTCACTAGAAGCCATCTTTATGGGTGTCGTCAATATCGGAATCTCTAGTACGGCGGAGCCTTCTTTGGCTGCTGGGCTGGCTACAGCGTTCGCAATCAAAATGGGAGGAAACGTGGATGCGATTATTCCCATTGTCTTTCCACTAGCAGTATTAGGATTACAGTTAATGAATATGATTTTTTCTTTTGTATGTGGACCGATGGCTGCTAAATTTTTCAAATTTGCAAAATCTGGTGATCAAAAAGGAATCATCAATCTGCACTTCTTTATGTGGTTTGTCCACTATGCGCTTTATGCTCTTATTCCATTCTTTGCCGTTTTATTTGGAGCAGATGTTGTCAAAAGCGTCTTGGATAATATTCCAGAGGTCATCATGAACGGATTAACAGTCGCTGGAAATCTGCTGCCGGCAGTTGGGATGGCGATGCTGTTACGGATGCTTTGGAGTAAAAATATTGCTGTGTGGTTTTTCTTTGGGGCCGTTGTTATGGCGTATCTCGAGTTACCATTGATTGCAATTGCCGCAGTTGGAACGATTATTGCAATTGTTATAGCCCAAAGAGATCTACAACTAAAAAATATATCTGTTCATGCAGTTCAAAGCGATGCTGCTGTAAATGCAACGCTTGACCAAGAAGAGGAGGATTTCTTTCAATGAAATTAGCTGATGGAATTTCTAAAGATGAGAAAAAATTGGTTCGGAAGATGTTTTGGCGCTCGATGACTATGTATGCTTCGGTGAATCCGGTGACGATGGGCGGCGGTGGTTTCGCCTATTCTATGATGCCCTTCATTAATCATTTCTACAAAAGTGAAGAAGATCGAGCTGCGGCGCTGGAACGTCATACACAGTATTTTTCGACGACCATTCCTTGCGCGTCCTTTGTCATGGGGATTGCGGCATCGATGGAGAAGGAAAATTCTGAAAAAGCTGGTTTTGACGTGGAAAGTATCAACGCGATCAAAACGAGTTTGATGGGACCATTGGCTGGAATTGGCGATTCATTGTTCTGGGGAGTTTGGCGTGTCGTTACCGCGGGACTAGCGATCAACTTAGCCAATGCCGGAAATATTTTGGCACCAATTATCTTTTTAGTTATGTTCAATATACCTAATTACTTGATGCGATACTATGGCGGCGTTTTAGGCTATTCATTAGGCTCTAAATATATTGAAAAGCTGTATGCGAACGGGTTAATTGAAATTCTGACAAAAGCTGCTAGTATCTTGGGTCTGATCATGGTAGGTGCAATGACGATCAGTATGGTCAAATTCAATACCGTTTTGAGCTTTTCAATGAAGGGCGAAGAACTAATGAATGTCCAAGAAATCCTCGATAGTATTTTTAAAGGAATTGTACCGTTATTGGTAACATTGAGCTGTTTCAAATTACTAGATAAAAAAGTCGGCGTCATCAAAATTATTTTTGGAATGGTCGTCTTGGGAATTTTATTGTCATTACTTGGAATCGCATAGTAGGAAGCTGCAGCTACTAGGCTGCAGTTTTTTTAGCAAGGAGGGAAAAGATGACTATTAATGAAGTAATTTATTCACCCAAACACCCATTTTTTAATGCTGAGTTAAACGACGGAAATGTGACTACTTCAAACGAATACAGCTACTATCGGAATATTCCTGATGTAAAGGGATTGACCTTCGATGTAAGTAATCAAAAGACATTAGCAAACCTTGATGTTTGCGGGACGATTCAAACGTTGACCTTTTATCGAGAAAATTTACTAACTGAGGAAAAACCAGGTGTTTGGGTCAATAAACAGCTCTCTCAAACCAATTCGTTATCCTTAAAGGTTGAAGTAAACGGGATTGTCTACCATTTGTCAGAATCGGATCATCGTATTGAAGTCGATGTGATTCAAGACTGTTTGCCTAGATATATTCATCATTATTCGACGTTTAAGGTCATTGTAGTATCCTTTGCTCCCATACTGGCTAATAAGCGTTTAAGTATGCTTGTTCAACAGGTTTACATTGTGAATGAAACACACGAAAGCCTTCAAGTTTCAGTGAAAGATGTGCCTTCGTATCAAGAGAAGTATTCGGATCAGCAAAATGTGTTGATTTCTCAAAAAGGAAATAAGGACACGATCGCACAACAGGAAGTGGCAAGCTTCGCCATTGCTTTTGTGGACCCAAATGCTTTTGAAGAAGTAATGACTTTTCAGGAATCTGATATCGAAAAATGGCTGAAGGAAACATTGAACTATTTTGCTCAGCTATTTGGGCAGCTGTCAATGCCAAACGATAGAGTTGTCCATCTCTATCGTCGTGCACTTTATCAAAGCTTTTCTAGTTTCGGTATGAATCGACAGGGACAGGTCGTCGGCAGCAATTGGGGCAGCTATCCTGCTACTAATCGAATTTGGAATAAGGATATGTATTACGCATCATTGCCATTCACCATGTTTGAACCGGAGTTATGTCAAAAAACGGTTCTATGGTTTGATCAATATGGCGTTAAGTTTCCTGGTTCAAAATTTACAGGAGGTATCAATCATTCTCTGAGTAATTCGTTATCCAGTGCGTTACTGGCTAGTCTTTATTTTGAACATACTGGGGATACAAAATTCTTTGAGCGGTGTCCGCAGGTTCTACTGAATGCTTCAAGAATTATTGAGGACATATTAGCTCAACGTCGGTCAGGGGAACCAATGCTTTTTCCATCTGTTTGGTTATCAGACGCCTTTGCACTTGGAAAGTATCATACCGGCAGCAATCTTTGTCTTTGGAAGGCCTGTATTGGACTTGCAGAAATTTTTGAAGCCCTAGAACAACTGAGTCTTAGCAAGCGATACAAAAACATTGCCTGTAAACTAAAGGAATCAATTTGTAAACAAATGACTATCGATGGTCCTTTTGGTGAGCAATTTTTGGAGGGAATCGGTGATGAGGAGAAAACAACCTATTCAGTGAAGCACTATCAAAAACCGATTCTTGAGCAAGGGTTAATCTTTTTAAGTGATGTGATTGTGGATGGAAAAATTAATTTATTGATGCATGATGGAGAAGAATCAGACACTACGTTGATGCCTTTTTATCAATTTTTAGATAATAAAGATCATTTATATCAGAACACCATGGCCTTTTCTGCTAGTTCTTTCAATCCAACCTATAGCGAGGAAATCAAAGGCATCACTTGGGGATTAGAATCCGGCGCCACTTTTCCTGGCTTTATCACTGTTTTAATGAGCGAGCTGCACAACCCTCAAGCTTTCGTAACCCGATTAGAAGAACTAATTTGTTTGGCAGATTTAGACGGTTCGTGGTGGTGGTGGCCGTATCGCTTAGAGGCTCAACAAGGAGAAGTCGTGCGAGACTTTGGCTGCGGCAAATGCGGCTGGGCATCGGGTCTTTTTGTCAGCCTAATGATCAGTCAATATTTCGGATTGAAATTCAAAAAAGGAGTATTGCAAATTGATCCTGTTGATAATTTAACGTTTTCTTGGAAGAATTTGAAGTTCGGTCAAGCCTTCATTTCGATTGAATGTACGCAATCCGAGTTGAGTATTTCAAATTTGTCAGAAAAGCCATTGAAAATAAGTGATACGAAAAAAATTCTTCACGTAGAAAAGGGAAAAACGATTCACATTCAAAGGAGAAAAAGATGAGTATACTAAAAAATATTACCCAATTTAAAAAAATCCAGAGTCGAGCAATCACTCCCGAAAATCCAACAGGCGAGAAAGGTAAAGCTGCGATGTTGCCAAGCGAGCTAGGACCAAGCCGCAAAGGTCGTGGCGCAATTCCGCTGACTTCTGGTGAAGAAACTGTGATTGCGGATATTACTGGAACGGGAATAATTCGTCATATGTGGATGACGATTCGTGATCGAACAGAATTTGGCAGTTTTGTTTTACGTGATTTAATCTTAAGAATTTATTGGGATGGGTCGGATAGCCCTGCTGTTGAAAGTCCTTTAGGGGATTTCTTTTGTAATGGGTTTGGAGAGCGTTGCGAGGTGAACTCGTTGCCGATAGTGGTTAATCCTACAGGGGGCTTTAATTCCTATTTCGAAATGCCTTTCCAAACATCCGCTAAAATTACGATCGAGAATTTACATCCGAAGGATATGTCCTCATTTTTTTATACGATAAATTACGCTTTGGTGGACGAATTGGAAGAAAATAGCCTATATTTTCACGCAAATTGGCATCGGGAACGCATTACCAAATTACAGGAGGATTATAAGTTAATTGATCGATTAAAGGGTCAAGGCTATTACGTGGGTACTTACCTTGCGCTTACCTGCCTAGAACGTTATTGGTGGGGCGAAGGCGAGTTTAAATTCTACATTGATGGGGATAGTGAGTATCCGACCGTAACCTCAACAGGTTCAGAAGATTATTTTGGCGGGGCGTGGGCCTTTCATGAGTACGATGAGTTCGGACGTCCACATGCGAAAAACTATTCAACAGCCTTTTTAGGGTATCCTTACCAATCAAATAGAGATGCCACAAGAGATCGTTTTGAAACGGGAAAATTGAATGCCGTTCATGCCTTTGGTGACGACGCAATGCCACGACATGGTCTTTATCGTTGGCATCTTCAAGACCCCATCTGTTTTACCGAAGATTTATCGGTCACTTTACAACAAATCGGCAACGATGATGTTCGCTTATTTGAGCGGCAAGACGATGTTGCTAGTGTCGCTTACTGGTATTCAACAGAAGCTTCAGGAAATACTAAACGTCATTTCACTGATCGAGAACGCTTGCCGCGTTAATGAAGTGTTTTTCACATATTCGAAGGGAGGAACCTATGATGATATATGGGGCAATTGAAGCTGGAGGGACTAAATTTGTCTGTGCAGTCGGTACTGAGGAATTAACGATTTTGGAAAGAGTCAGTTTTCCCACAACAACTCCAGTTGAAACAATGAAGCAGGTCATTGATTTTTTTAAACCTTTTAAGGAACAATTGGCAGGCATCGGGGTCGGCTGCTTTGGTCCAATTGATATTCAATGCAAATCAACGAGTTTCGGTCATATCACATCAACACCAAAACTTGCTTGGCAAAATTTCAATTTTGTAGGAACGCTAAAGCAATATTTCAATATTCCGATTGAATGGACAACAGATGTCAATGCGGCTTGCTATGGTGAATATGTTGCTGGTTCTGGCAAAGGGTTAGCAGGTGTTGCATACTTCACTGTGGGAACAGGTATCGGAGGTGGTGCCTTGTTCAATGGGACTTTCGTGGAAGGGTTCAGTCATCCGGAAATGGGGCATATGTTGATCAAGCGACATCCAAAGGACAATTTTTCAGGAAACTGTCCCTTCCACCAAGATTGTTTAGAGGGGATGGCAGCAGGACCAGCGATTGAAAAACGGTTGGGTGTAAAAGGCCAGAATTTATTGGCTGACGATTCGTTTTGGCAGATTGAAGCCTTTTACCTTGCCCAATGTGCATACAATACAACACTGATGTTTTCGCCAGATAGAATTATTTTTGGCGGTGGTGTAATGAAACAAGAACACATGAAGAAAAAAGTTCAGGATAAATTTGTTGAGCTTATAAATGGATATGTTGAAATACCACCAATTGATAGCTACATTATTACGCCCGAATTAGGTGATAATGCCGGAATAATCGGCGGATTAGCATTGGCCAGAAAAGCGGTAAGAAATAAGCAACCATAATTAATGAATGTTTCATTGATACTCATGTCAAAAGTATTTAACCGAGTAATCAAATGATCAAATGAAGTTGGATAAAGCGAAAATGAATTCAAATAAAAAGGCTCTAAGTCAAATCGTGTTGTTTTCATTAAATCACTGAAAGGAAATGCTTCTGCGTTTCCTTTTTTCTTTTTGTTGTGCGCTGTATACCTTGAGGATATTCACTGGTGGCGTACACTTAAATAGTAATATATTGTGTTACTTTATGTCTGTGGTAATAGTTATAGTTGCTTACCAATGTATGTTCATTTTTCGAAATGTTGACTTCATAATCCTTGGCTTAATGTTTGAATTTTTTTGGTGATAGATTTTTTCAGCCGTATAAAATAAATCGTAATTCTATTATAGAGAGTTGTGATTATAAAAAGATAGCAAGAAAAAAAAAGAAAGTTTCTATACATTTTAAATATTTTATTCCTATTTCTATTGCTAAAAAAGTAGAAATTCTATATTTACCTTTAACTCTCGCTTCTCTTGCAAATGTAGTTAGCATTTTAATCGATAATAAACTCAGGTAGTTATATTACCTTGAAATGATTGATAATTTTGTCACTTCTATTTTTTTTGCAATAAATTTTTTATTTTAGTGAAAAATAAGAAACTATTTCTTTGAAGGCGATAAGTTAGAAAAATATTATTGTAGTCTTTTCTTTATTAGGAATCATCACTGTTGTATCTTATTACCTTTTCTGTTTTTCTTATTAGAGAAAAATAATTTGAGAGGTAGATAGTTTTTATTGGAGGAAGTAATTATGTATATTTTTGAAACAAAAATTTTTCATTGCAATAATTGCAACAAAGAAATTTCATCGGGGGAAGAGGTTTGGACAAAAATGGAAATTTCCGCCAAAAGTAACTGCTCCTCAACTGAAATCAATTAAAGAACTAGAATTTGAGAATGCACTGGTAATTTGTATGACATGTACTGATGAAGTATTTCGAAAACATTTTTAAAGGTTGAGATGTATATAGATTTAACCAATCATTTATCTCTCTCGGAAAAGGAATATTAACTAACCAGCGGGTTATCAAAAATAGGTAGGAAAACTGTACTTAATGGCTTATTTCGCGCTGATTATGAGAATATCAGTCTGTTTGATTAATTTTTAGGGTTCAAAATACAGAGACAAACTCCAGGTCGGGTTTCGCCACAAGCGAATTACCCGATCTGGAGTTTTGTCTATTGCAGGAAGGCGTAGCCGGACTGCAGGAATAAAGCCCCCGGTTCTAACAGGGGGCTAACAAAGAACAGGAAACTGTGACAACTACCCATTGGGGAGTGTCCTAGCAGTATTTTCTTTGTCACGTGCTTATCAATTTTGTCACCTCATTTTGATGATGGATACGCTGCATTTAACAGGCGTTCTTTCTCGACTTCCATCACGAATGGTAGATAAAGATATTGCTGTTCTAGTAGATATTGATTGTCCTCTGTGTACTGATAAGAAGCGGTTTCTTCTGAATAGACCAACGGGGCAATTCGCACATCGCTGGTCAATTGATTAATTGAGTATAGAAGGATGGCTTTCTCACCTAGTTCCTTGGGTAAATGTTTCCCAAAATAGGAATAGGATTTTTGATTTGCTAAATAGACGAGTATGCGATCCACACTAAAGTTGGAGAAGGTAAAGGGCATCATGTGCAGAATATGATTTTGATTATCATGTTGCAAATAGAGCTGGGCTTCCTTACCAAAATTAGTTGAACCAAGATAAAGCTGCTTTTTTTCATCGATACATTGGAAAGTAAACTGGTCTTGTTCAGTTGGTGGAATGAGATTTGTAATAAAAAATTCAATCATTCGATCCATTTCTTTTTCACTAACAAGGTCAGCGTGTTTGATTTCGTCTACTATGAGACCTTCAATCTTAGGATCAAGCTTACCTGCCTTTTTTTGGAGCATTTCTAAAATGTATTGATTCTCTTGATCACCATACAAAAGATATTCATTGGTGACATGACCTATCTCTGCGATTTGGTGAAGGGTTTCGGTTTTTGGAAGGTTGATCCCACGTTCCCAGTTATTGACTGTACTTCGCGGTAAATCACCAATTAGTTTGCCAAATTTCTCCATACTCAACTTTAATTCTTGGCGAATCTGCCGAATTCGATTGCCGACTGCTTGCTTGTCTATCTCCATGAAAACTCCTCCTCAGGATAAGTTCTTAAATTTAGTATACGTGTGTACTTAAAAAAAGTCAAAACATATTGACTTAAAATAAATACAGGCGTACAATAAAAATGTACTTAAAATAAGTTCAATAGGTTCTTTGACAAGTAAATAGCAGAAGGAGGTTTGTCGATGAACCAAGTTAATCAACATGATCTCGGTGAAGCCATTCGAGTTTCTCGAGAAGAAAGGGGGTGGACACAACGATATTTAGCAGAAAAAGTGGGGATTTCGAGATAGTTATTATCGAAAGTAGAAAAAGGAACGAGACAATTAAGTGAAGAAAAATTGAATCTTGTGTTGGATAGTTTGCAAGAAGAGGTCGTTCCAGTTAACCGTGTTTTGATTGATTATCTAACCATTCACTTTTTCTCGAATCAACATTTAAAGCTAATTGAAGAGATTATTGAAATGCCCATTGAACGTTTTGAGGAACTGGATTATGCGCCAAAGGGCTATATTGGCCAATACGTGTGGAATCAAGTAATCACGATTCGGTATTCCATTGACGATGCGGTTAAAGGAACTGTGATGGAGTTTTCAGGTCAAGGCTGTAAACACTTAGCAAGATGGCTAAAAACACGAAAAACAAATTGGCAACAGTTTTTTCGTAAGGTATTAGATTATCAGGGGAACTTTACACGGATTGATTTTACTTTAGATGATTTTGTGGGGAGTCTCAGCATTCCAGAACTTAAGCATAAGGTAATACTAGGCCATGTGTGGACCACTTTTCAAGTGAGTGAATCTCATGGCGGTACGGATATCATAAACAATGAATCAAATGGTGAGACCTTGTATTTAGGCTCAAAGAAGAGTCAGTGTCGTTTTTGCTTTTATCAGAAGGACCATGAACAACGGAAGCGACGAGGAATTCCTTTAGAAGAGGCAAAAGTAAAGAATCGCTTTGAACTACGGTATCGAAAAGAGAAAGCGCAAAGCTTGGCAAAGATTATTTCAAAAACCCATGATTTAACCAAACTGTTCTTTGAGTTACTTAATGGAGCAATTTGTTTTTATGACCGTGATCCAAATGATCTAGGTGCAAAAGTTGATGCCAAATGGGCAGCCTTTATTAGCAATTATGGCGCAATCACCATTTCTTTAGATACAATTCCTCAAAGTTTTGAGAAAACTATGAGTTGGTTAATTCATGGTGTTTCACCATCATTAGTTTTTATTGCACAGGTCGATCAAACGTTTCATTCTTCCTTGTTGCCTTTGATTATTGAACAAGGAGAAATGAATCCAAGACAGATCAAACTTCTCCAAAATATGAAGGCAGACCCGGAGTATTATCAGGAGGAGGTTGAGTATTATGAACGAAAATTACAAAGTATATCAAATGAGAAAACAAGCTACTAAAAAAGCAAAGTACTGCTTACACAACAAGTTGTGCAACGTACTCCGCCTCGACAAGACGAGTATAACACAACCATCGAATGAGAAACAATAGATTATAAAGAGGATTATTTTAAAAGGAGTAAAGAATCAGGAGGTGAGAGAATGGAAACAAAATGTGATTTCATGGTAAATCGTGCAATTTTGATAGAGATGGGCTTTAAACCTAGTCAAGCTGCACGAATGATTAAAGAGAGCAAGGCATATCTTGCAAGGATTGAAGGTATTGATTTTTATAATAATCGCCAAGTTGGTGTGGTGCCATCCCGAGTAATTGAACATCTTTTTCACATTCAAGTTGCGGAATAAACAGTACAAGCGCGGTACTATTAAAGTAGCTTTTCTCAAGTACAGGGAGGAATGGAACGATGCCAAAAATTAAAAATATTTACCAAGATAAAAAGACAAAAAAATGGTTCTTCCGAGCGTATCTAGGTATAGATGAAAATGGAAGAAAGGTTCAGAAGACTAAACGAGGTTATGCTTCACAAAAAGATGCCAAAATTGCTTATGACAAGTACATGGAAACACATGATTTTAACAAGACAATTCCTAATCAACTGTGTTCTACCAATCAAATGACTTTCGAAGAGTTTTACAAGGATAGGTTTGTAAAATGGTACGAGAGACAGGTCAAAAGTCAAACATATGAGAATGCGCAATTCATTTTCGAAAAGCGTATGCAGTTTTTCTATCATTTTCGTGTTCGAGATATTACAAGTCACGATATTGAGGATTGGTTATTTGAACTAAGCCAGACAGAGTCACGTAATTCACGGAAAAAAGTTAATGGCGAAACGTTATCAAAATCTTATATCAATCGGATTCGAGGGCACCTAAAAATTGTATTGGATCGGGCTGTTAAAGAGGGGGTGATTGCTAAAAATCCCGTTGAAGATGTTTCTTCGCTTCCTTCTGAGAATAAGAAAGTTGAGTTTTGGGAACACAGTGAGTTTCAAAAAGTGATGAATGAATTGAAGGATGATAAGATTCAAACCCACCATCGGAAGATTGTGTATGAAATGCTCTTTTATACTGGCATTCGGATTGGAGAACTTGAAGCTTTGTCTTGGTCGAATGTAGATTTTGAGAAAAACACGATAACGATTGAGAAGACATTGATTTATAATACAAAAGATGATTGGTACTTTTCGACTCCCAAAACTAAATGTGCTTATCGAACGATTGGGTTGGGGAAGAAGCTTTCCTTAAAACTCAGACAGTGGTATGACTTGCAAAAACGTATTGGAAATTTTGAATATGTTGCTCAGTTGGACGGAACATTTACGCCACCTTATTCTTTTGCGAACTGGTTAAAAGAAGCTGCTAAAAAAGCGGGTGTCAAACCGATTAAGCTTCACGCGCTACGACATTCTCATGTTGCATTTCTAATTGAGCAGAATATTCAACCGCTATCTATTCAAGAACGATTGGGCCATGCGAATATTCAAATCACTTTAGGAACTTACGGTCACTTATATGCAAAGTCAGATCAACAAGTGGTAAGTGCGATTGATAATGTTCAAGAGGGCGCTATTCTTTCAAAAAATGACAATTTATTACCAGTCTGAGTTTTCCACGGTTCTACCATAAGACAAATAAATGCTTTTGCACCAGTGTTTTCAGTCGAATTGCTCCTGTTCAAGATGTATCGGAAATAGCGAGAAAATAAGCAAATTTGCATAACTATAATAAAAAGGACTTAGTTTTGATGGGAAATTTTTCAAAATTAAGTCCTTTTTTATGTGGTTGAAACGGGTATGATCATTTTAAGGAAGTGATCTAAGATGAAAGGACGACTGAACAATTATCATATTAGAAAAGCTTTATTGTATTCCACAAACAAATTACTAAGAATAACAAATTAGTTTTTGTTTGTTCTTATTCCCTATTGACTTTTCTTTCAAACATGCTATTCTAATTTTATTCTAATAGTATCCGATGAGAAGGAAAGTAGACAGAAAATGGTTCAAGAGAGGCTTTGGTTGGTGTAAAAAGCTAGAAGTTGACTGTCGAAAATGGCCTTAGAGGATTTTTTGTCGAAAGGTAGGCAAAAACGAACAGTCTTTCGTTACCAAGACCACTGATTTTATTGTCAGGCTGAGAGAAAGAATGTTTTTTCTGAAAAAAGGTGGTACCACGAGTATAATCGTCCTTTTACTAGTATTTGCTAGTAAAAGGATTTTTTTTTACAAAAAACAAAGAAAAGAGTGAGTGAAATGAGCAAAAATAGACCATTTACAGTAGATCATGTCGGAAGTTTCTTACGCCCGCAATCGATCAAAGAAGCAAGAAAAAAAGTTCAAGAAGGCTTACTTTCAAAAGAAGAACTTCGTGCAATCGAAGACCAGGAAATAAAAAAATTAGTGGAAGACCAAAAAGCAGTCGGCATCAAAGGAATTACAGATGGTGAATTTCGGCGTGGATTTTGGCATCTTGATTTTTTAGAAGAACTAAATGGTATCGAAGGCTATGTTCCAGAAACTGGATATAATCAAACATTCCACGGAAAAGCAGCACCAGCTTATAATATTCGGGTAGTAGATAAATTATCTTTCAATCCAAATCACCCATTTTTAAAAGATTTTGCTTTTCTGAAAGAAGTAGTGGAAACAGATGATACTTTTGTTGCAAAAGCAACGATCCCTAGTCCCACGATGATTTTACGACAAGAGATCCTATCTAATGATGGTTCTTCAAAAATCAAGGAGATTTATCCTGATCTATCTGATTTTTATGAGGACTTGTCCTCTACTTACAAAGCAGCGATTCATGCTTTTTATGAAAAAGGTTGCCGTTACCTGCAATTCGATGATACAAATTGGGCGTTTCTAGCTGATCAAACTAAAAGAGAAGCACTTCTTCAAAAAGGAATTGATCCGAAAGAAATGGCCCATATTTGTACAGAGATTATCAATAACGCACTGGAAGACAAACCAGAAGATTTGACGATCACAACACATATCTGCCGCGGGAATCACGCTTCTTCTTGGCTGTTTTCCGGTGGATATGAACCCATTGCAGAAGAGTTGTTTTCAACAAATTATGATGGTTTCTTTTTGGAATACGATTCTGACCGAGCAGGAGATTTTACTCCTTTAAGACATTGGAGTAACAAAGAAAGTAAAGTTGTTTTAGGATTAGTTACTTCTAAGTTTCCAGATTTGGAAGATACGGAGAAAATAAAAGAACGAATAAAAGAAGCACAACAATTTGTACCATTGGAAAATCTAAGTATCAGTCCTCAATGTGGGTTTGCTTCAACAGAAGAAGGAAACCATTTAACAGAAGAAGAACAATGGAAGAAAATCCAATTATTGCAGCAAGTCGCAAAAGAAGTTTGGCTATAAAAATGTGAGGCTTGGCAAAAAAAAGCGTCCCAAAAAGTCGGCTTTTCATGGAGTGGAGAAATCCACTCTTTTTTATTTACCTTTTATATTATTTATTTGTATTATTTGTCAAATTAAGCGAGACAAAACTTTCCATTTACGTAACTCAAAAAAA
>OATZ01000018.1_pt1 | contig 128909 bp, 116 predicted proteins | sample 1476111 | NCBI WGS metagenome assembly OATZ01 (sample SAMEA2579995, study PRJEB22360) | human gut metagenome | reverse complement strand
AGAACAAGGACCAGTGTCAGATGTCTGACACTGGTCCTTGTTCTTTTATTATTCTACTGTCACTGATTTCGCTAAATTACGTGGTTTGTCAACGTCGAATCCCCGTAATAGCGTTGCGTAATATGCAAGTAATTGAGTCGGTACGACTGTGGTTAGAGTAGTTAGATAAGGGTGGACAGTTGGTAGCACCAGCTGGTCACTTTCCTTTTCTAATCCCTCTGAGACAATAACTAGTGTTTTAGCGCCACGGCTTTCGACTTCTTTCAGGTTTCCTCGAGTATGCGCACCAGTCACTTCTTCACTGATGATTCCGATCACTGGTGTTCCTTCTTCGATCAAAGCAATCGTTCCATGTTTCAATTCGCCAGCGGCAAAACCTTCTGCCTGGATATAACTGATTTCTTTCAATTTCAAAGCAGCTTCAAGAGAAACGTTGTAGTCAGCACCACGTCCAATGTAAAAGGCATTTCTTGTATCGCTGAGATATACTTCTGCCAACTCTTCTAAATAATCTTTTTGGGCGATGACCGATTCCATCGCATTAGCAACTAAACTCAATTCATGAGTGATATCGAATACAAGAGAAGTTTCAAATTCTTTTTTATCACCGATAGCTTTGGCTAATAAAGTTAGTACAGCTATTTGTGCAGTATAAGCTTTCGTTGATGCTACTGCGATTTCGGGTCCAGCATGCAATAGCAGTGTAAAGGATGCTTCCCGCGAAAGAGTAGAACCAGCAACATTTGTAATCGTAAGTGAAGGGTAGCCGAGACGGTTGATTTTTACCAGCACTTGGCGGCTGTCTGCTGTTTCGCCACTTTGACTCAAGAAAATAAAGAATGGTTTTTTTGAAAGAAGAGGTGTGTTATAGCCAAATTCACTGGCTAAATGAACCTCAACAGGAATCTGTGTCAATTTTTCCAAAGTCTGTTTACCTGCTAACCCCGCATGGTAACTAGTTCCGCAAGCAACGATATAGATTCGATCGCTATCAGACAATGTATCGACCAGCTTTTGATCAAGAGAGACACGATTGTCTTCTGTTACGTATTTTTGAGCGATACGACGCATGATAATAGGCTGTTCGTCGATTTCTTTCAGCATATAAAAAGGATAGGTACCTTTCTCGATATCTGAAGCATCTACTTGTGCTTCGAATGAAGAACGTTCTACGATGTCACCTGCAAAATTTTGAATAATAACTTTTTCTGATGTGACGGTAACCATCTCTTCATCTTCAATCTCAACGAATTCCTTCGTATGAGCAAGCATAGCCATTGCATCGCTGGCAATCACATTGAATCCATCGCCGAGTCCGATTAATAGTGGACTTTTATTTTTAGCGACGTAAATAACATCAGGTGCTGTCCGATCAATCAAAGCGAAAGCGTAAGAACCTTTGATGACCCGCAAAGCTTTTAAAAACGCCTCTTGCGTTGTAGTATCCTTCGCGAAAGTTTCAATTAGATGAGCGATAATCTCAGTATCGGTCTCACCAATAAAGTGGTCATTTGCTAAATAAGCAATTTTAAGTTCTTCAAAGTTTTCGATTACGCCGTTGTGAACGAGCACGAAGCGTCCACTTTGGGAAGTATGTGGATGGGCGTTTTCTTCAGAAGGTTGCCCGTGAGTTGCCCATCGTGTATGACCAATACCTATATTTCCTGTAGTATCAATATTTATTTTGTTTTTCAAATTTTGAATTCTGCCTTGTGCTTTGACCAGATAATCAGTTGTGCCATCTGAGACAAAGATACCAGCTGAATCATAACCACGGTATTCTAATTTTTCTAGACCGTCAATCAATCCTGGTGTTACATTTTTTAATCCAATCATTCCAACAATTCCGCACATAAAAAACATCCTACTTTCTATAATGAATTCGTATGAATGCTTCCAGCTGCAGGAAAATCCTTTTGTTTTATCTTTGCAGACATTTTTTGTGGATTTTCTGTAGAGTGCAGTCCCTAGGGCCATCCGCCGAATCTTTCGATAAACCCTCTCCTCGTCATCTGTTTACACAGACCTGGCGCTATCCTAAAAGGTATAACTATCCTCCTTTTTGTTTTTTATCTGGAAACATTTAAAATCATAACCTTTTGCGAATGTTCTTGTCAACAAAAAAAGAATAAAAAATAAATTGGTATATATCAAATTCTTTGTCAAATGTCCTTTTTATGTCAAAAAATAATGGGTTTTTATCTATCATCTTTTTCAGGAGTTCGGTACAATAGAAAGTAATCGGATAGAGGAGGAGTAAAAATGGATTCAAAAATTGAGATCATGACACTGGGAATGTTAAAAAAACAATTGTCCAAATTCGAAGCATCAGCTGGTGTATCAGATGATACGAAAATATTTTTAGATACTGGCTGGGATAGCATCCAAGAAATCGCACCTGATGCCTTGGAAGTTGCTCAAGCTCGTGAGTTTACGGTAGAAGATGAATTAACAAAAGAGTCGTTTTCCGGGTATGCGCGGGAAGAAAAAGCAGAGCGGTTCGACACTTCTGAGCAGTCAGAAACTGTGATCGTCATAAAAAACTTGTATTAGAAAGGAGAAAGAATGAATAAAAGACGTTGGGCAGCAGTTCTGATTGCTGCAGGATTATTTGTGGTTTCGTTAGTTTCAGCTAGTTTGACTAAGCCTCAGGAAAACGATCAAATTGAGGGATTGAACAGTTGGTTATATGGGGATGAAGAACTAGCTCCAAATGTGTTGGAAGAGGGAGACAGTACGCAAAAAATCGTAAAATTATCAGTAGATGGAACGATTGCTGCGGGAGGGTCTTCAGGTTTATTTGCTTCTGAAGGTTACAATCATAAAAATTTTATGGAACAACTGAAGGCGATTGAAGAAGATCCAACAGTCAAAGGTATCTTTTTAGAAGTAAATTCTCCTGGTGGCGGTGTCTACGAAAGTGCGGAAATCGCTAAGAAATTGGATACGATTCGTAAAGAACATGATATCCCAATGTATGTCAGCATGAAAAACATGGCAGCTAGCGGTGGCTACTATATTTCTGCTCAAGCAGATAAAATCTTTGCAACAGAAGAAACAGTGACCGGCTCAATTGGTGTGATCATGTCAGGATTGAATTATTCAGGACTTCTAGAAAAACTGGGTGTGGAAGATACAACAGTTAAAAGCGGAGCGTTGAAAGATATGGGTTCAGGAACGCGACCAGAGACAAAAGAAGAAGAAGCGGTGCTTCAAGCATATATCGACAGCGCATATAGTCGTTTTGTAGCAATCGTCAGCGAGGGACGGAATAAATCTGAAGAAGAAGTCAAAAAAATTGCTGATGGAAGGATTTATGATGGTGTCCAAGCAAAAGAAGTAGGTTTAGTCGATGAATTGGGATTTCCTGAAGATGCTTTAAAAGCTATACGAAAGGAACAACAGCTTGAAGATGCGGAACTAGTAGAATATTCTTCCACGCCATCTGGGTTTGCTAGTACATGGTTAGGAAGTAAACTAGCAGAATTCCAGGGATTGAAGCCTTCTGAGACTAGTCAGATCTTATCCGTTCTTGAGAATCTAGGGACAGCGGAATCACCAAAAGCAATGTATTATTACGGAGGTGAGTAAGCATGTCAGAGCTTTCAAATGAAAATAAGGAACAAGAAAAAGATAAGCAACAGCAGCCTGCTGTAGGACCTGACTCCAACTTTTCCCAAAAGGTACTGAGCTCTTTTGAAAGAGAGCCTTTGACGCCCGAAGAAATCAAAAAGAAACAACGTAAATGGAAAAAGTATACGGACACAAGAAATGAACCGCCAAAAGCAAATGATTTTCCTAAGTATTTCTATGCAGGTTTTTTTATCCGAATGTTTGCCTTCTTGGTCGATCTTTTGTGTATCGGAGCTATTACGCGTTTAACACTTGGTATTGCCAAAAATCTAGGTTGGCTTAATTTTTCAGATTCTTATCTGAGTCTCTACGGATTCACAGCCTTACTTATTTATCTAGCGTATTTTATTTTATTGACGAAATTCAATCATGGCCAAACGATTGGGAAAATGATCTTTGGTATTCGAGTCATCAGCTTTGATGAAGAAGAACTTAGCTGGTCAACCGTTTTAGTTAGAGAAGGTGCTTGCCGGTTCATTCTAAAATTTCCTTTGCTGATGTTAGGGTATCTTCCAGCAGTCTTTAATCAGAAAAAGCAACATCTGGGCGATTTTTTCACTAATACAAGTGTTGTTACGATCAATCTGATCAAAGCGTTCAACCAGGAAGTCAACAGCTGATGAGCAATAAAAAGCAGTAACAGTTGAAAGCACCTTCTAAAAGTCAGATCTAAAATCTAGCTTTTAGAGGGTGCTTCAGTTATTTTTAATTGTCATGCTTTTTTTGTTTTGCTACTATTGAACATGAGCTGAATATGAGCAAGAGGAGGACACTGCGTGAAGCCGATTGATTTTCCAGAAAAATATGAGAATTTAATGCGAGTGGCACAACAAGCACTAGCAAACCAGCAATATCAGCAGGCAAAAGAATTATTTCAACGAGCTTACGAGTTGAAAGAAAGCTTTGAGGCTAATAGCCTGCTTGTTTTTTGTCTTTACGAGTTGGACGAGAAAAAAGAAGCATTGAAGCAAGCACTCTTGCATGAAAAACAGTATCTTCAAAATGAGGAGTTTGCTGAATTTTATTTTGACTTGTTAATCAGTACACAAGATTTTTTATATGCTAGAAAATTGATAGCAAGTACAGATTTTTATGAAGCTTTCGAGCAGCGGGTCATTGAAAAAATCCAATTTGCAGAAGAATTATCCGGACAAATGGAGAGGCAGAAGATCAAGGCACTCCACAATAAATCGGAGGAACTTCCTTCGTTGGAACCTGCACGTCAGCTTGCGTCTATTGATGAGATCGAACAGCTTCCTTATCATGAGTTTATCCAAACAGCGAGTAAACTTATTGTATCGCCAGAGGTCCATATTTTAGCAAGGGCAAAATTACTGGAGACACTTAGGCAATTGAACGAATGCCATCCTGTTTTCTATTTGACGATTGAAGAAAAGTTAGTCAAAGTCATACCAAAAGATCTGCCAAAGCCGCAGCAGCAGGCAAGTTACCAGCAATTATGTGTATTTTCAGATCGTTACGGGAATGAAGATGCGCTGCTTAGTTCCGTGTTAAAAGAAGAATTCACGTTGCAATCTGCAATTGTTTATCCTGTCTATGATACATACATCGAAGACCCGAAGCGCTGGTTTCAACTGACTGTAGAGGCGTGTACAGGAAAAACGATGTATGAAGGTACAGAAGATGAAAAACAAGATTTTTTAAAAAAAAGAGAAAAAATTTTGCAGCAAATGATCTTCTTCCATTAGATTTTATCAGTGAAAAAGATAAAAATGTTATGAAAAACAAGGATTCTATCCATTCAATATGTTTACAATTTGAAAGGGTTAGTGTACTATTTAAAGGTATGCATGAAACGTTTTTGATGTATAAAATGAATTTCTAAACTCGGAGGGAATTAAATGACTGCAACATTTGAAAAAAAAGGCACGAATGATGGTGTTTTAAAATTTACGATTGCGCAAGACGAAATCCAAAAAGGATTAACAACTGCGTTTAATAAAGTGAAAAAAAGCTTGAACGTACCTGGATTCCGTAAAGGGAAAGTTTCTCGTCAAGTATTCAACCGTATGTACGGTGAAGAAGCTTTATATGAAGATGCATTGAATGCTGTATTACCAGAAGCTTATGAAGCTGCTGTCAAAGAAGCTGGCATCGATCCTGTTTCTCAACCAAAAATCGATGTTGAAAGCATGGAAAAAGGTCAAGACTGGGTAATCACTGCTGAAGTAACAGTGAAACCAGAAGTAAAATTAGGACAATATAAAGATCTAGTTGTTGAAAAACAAGACCGTGAAGTAACAGATGCTGACGTGGATGCACGTATCAAACGTGAACAAGAAGCACAAGCTGAATTAGTTATCAAAGAAGATGCTGCAGCTGAAAATGGCGATACAGTAGTAATCGACTTCGAAGGCTTTGTAGATGGCGAAGCGTTTGATGGCGGAAAAGGCGAAAATTACTCACTTGAATTAGGTTCAGGCTCATTCATTCCAGGTTTTGAAGATCAATTAGTTGGTCATAAATCAGGTGAAAGTCTAGATGTAAATGTAACTTTCCCAGAAGATTATCAAGCAGAAGATCTTGCTGGAAAAGAAGCAGTCTTCAAAGTGACAATCCATGAAGTAAAAGCAAAAGAAGTGCCTGAATTAGATGACGAATTCGCAAAAGATGTTGATGACGAAGTATCAACATTAGACGAATTGAAAGAAAAATATCGCAAAGAATTAGTAGAAACAAAAGAAAAAGCAGCGGACGATGCAAAAGATGAAGCAGCGATCCGTATGGCTGTTGAAAACGCAGAAATCGTTGAATTGCCACACGTGATGGTTCATGATGAAGTACATCGTTCAATGGACGAATTCTTGAACAACATGCAACGTCAAGGTATCTCTCCTGAAATGTACTATCAATTAACTGGTTCTACAGAAGAAGACTTGCATAAACAATTCGAAGGTGAAGCAGAAATGCGCACAAGAACAAATCTTGTGATCGAAGCAATTGCAGCTGCTGAAAATCTTCAAGCAACAGAAGAAGAAATCAATGCAGAAATCCAAGAATTATCAGAAACATACAACATGCCAATCGAACAAATCAAACGCGTGTTGACAGAAGATATGCTGGAACATGATGTGACAATGAAAAAAGCAATCGAATTGATCACAGGTACAGCGACAGAAGCGAAAGAATAGAAATCAAGTAATAAATCATTTCTGAAGAAGCTACTTCTAGAAAATTGTTTATTCGAAATAAGGGACTGTGACACGATTTTGTCACAGTTCCTTATTTTTTGTTAAGAGTAAAAAATGCAAAGGTATAGGTCAGTTGATCCTTTGTTAAACACTTTTTCTTTTTACTAAACTATGTTATGATAGTAAAAGACTGTAAAGTCTTTGATAGTTTCTTGCATACTTTTTGCAAGTTAAGGGGTGAAGACCATGTATGACAATCCAAGTAGCAATGAGACCGTACGCTGTTCTTTTTGCGGGAAAACCCAAGAAGAAGTGAAAAAGATCGTAGCTGGTCCAGGGGTCTACATCTGTAATGAATGTATCGACCTATGTAAAGAAATCATTGATGAAGAATTTTATGAAGAAGCTGTACGCGAATTCACTGAAGTCCCTAAACCACTAGAAATTCTTGAAGTATTGAATAACTACGTGATTGGACAAGATCGCGCAAAACGCTCGTTAGCTGTTGCCGTATACAATCACTATAAACGTGTCAATCAGCAAGCACAAGAAAACACAGATGATGTTGAACTGCAAAAAAGCAATATCTGCTTGATCGGACCTACAGGGTCTGGTAAAACATTTTTAGCACAAACATTAGCAAAAACATTGAATGTACCTTTTGCAATCGCAGATGCGACAAGTTTGACAGAAGCTGGTTATGTGGGGGAAGATGTAGAAAACATTTTGCTTAAATTGCTTCAATCTGCTGATTACAATGTGGAACTTGCAGAAAAAGGGATCATCTATATTGATGAGATCGATAAAATTGCGCGTAAAAGCGAAAATGTATCTATTACTCGTGACGTTTCCGGCGAAGGTGTCCAACAAGCCTTGCTGAAAATTCTAGAAGGAACTGTTGCAAGTGTGCCACCTCAGGGCGGACGTAAACATCCACATCAAGAATTTATTCAGATTGATACGACGAACATATTGTTCATCGTAGGTGGTGCATTTGATGGCATCGAAACGATTGTGAAGAATCGTATGGGCGAAAAGACGATTGGATTTGGTACACAAAACCAAAAACTTTCTGAAGACGAAAGTGTCATGCAGCATATCATTCCTGAAGATTTACTAAAATTCGGATTGATCCCTGAGTTTATCGGACGATTACCTGTTATGGCAGCTTTAGAGAAATTGACAACAGATGATCTGGTACGGATCTTGACTGAGCCGAAAAATGCGCTAGTCAAACAATATCAAAAACTTCTTTCTCTAGATAATACCGAACTTGAATTCGAACCTGAAGCGTTGAGAGCCATTGCGAAAAAAGCAATCGAACGCAATACCGGTGCTCGAGGACTTCGTTCCATCATTGAAGAAATCATGATGGATGTGATGTTTGATATCCCTTCAAATGAAAACATCGAAAAAGTGATTATCACAAAAGAAGCAGCTGAATTGTCTGGTGAGCCAACAGTAATCTATAAAGATTCAGAGAAAAAAGCGGGTTGATGAAAAGAGTCTGCCGTAAAAGTCATTTTGGCTTTTGCGACAGCCGCTTGCTTTATTCATCACCTTGTTAAGGAGAGAGACCATGAAAGTCCATCAAGCTGAAATTATCATAAGTGCAGTGGCACCAAAACAATATCCAGATACACAATTGCCAGAAATAGCTCTGGCAGGACGATCAAATGTAGGGAAATCTTCTTTTATCAACACATTGATTGATCGAAAGAATTTAGCCCGTACTTCCGGTAAGCCAGGAAAGACCCAGACATTGAATTTTTATTTGATCGAGAACGCATTACATTTTGTCGATGTTCCGGGATATGGGTATGCAAAAGTATCCAAAACTGAGCGAGCAAAATGGGGAAAGATGATCGAGACATATTTAACGACTAGAGACCAGCTACGTGCGGTCGTTTCTTTAGTAGATTTGCGTCATAAGCCTTCTCAAGAAGATATCCAGATGTATCAATTTTTGAAGTATTATGATATCCCTGTAATTGTTGTTGCCACTAAGGCAGATAAGATCCCTCGTGGTAAATGGAACAAGCATGAGAGCGAAATCAAAAAAGCGTTGGATTTTGATCGCAATGACACGTTTATTCTCTTTTCTTCCGTTACAAAACAGGGAAAAGAAGAAGCGTGGGCAGCAATCGAACAAGCAATTGAATCATAAAAAGAATAAAAAAGACTTACCAGTCAAACTCTTTCATAAAAGTTTGGCTGGTAAGTCTTTTTTTGAGCTTAACTTACTTTTGTTTCTTGTCTTTTTTCTTTTCATTTTGTGGCTGTGGTTTTAGAAATCGATCGATCTCTTCTTTTGGTGCAACTGTTTTTTCCGGATCGACAGCAAATGATTCGAAAAGTTTATCTAAATTATCTGTACGTTCAAATTTCAACCCCATTGTAAACACCTCTTTGTTTCTTTTTACTTAGTCTATCATGTAATCGTCCAAATTGGTTTCTAAGACATAAAGTTTTAGTTTTTCTTTATCATTGGTTATAATTAAATTATAAAAAGATTTGAAAGAGGTGAGAAAATGATTGGCGAAGATAAATTATTGATGACTATCCAGCTCACAGACTTAAATGAAGAAGAAAAAAAACAGGAAATAAGCGATTGGGCTATTTTGACACGTCTGTTGATCCAGCCAACATTTATCCGCTCTTTCACACAACAAGCGGATCCGTATGATCTTCGAAAGCTTCAAGAAAAAATAATGCTAGCATCGGTAAGAGACGAAAGTTGGTTAGTTGTAGGAAATGACGAGAACGAATGTAGTTTTCGCTTGGAAGATAATCAATTATTGATAAAAAATGTATTGTCTATCTCTGTTTTCAAAGAAAAGCAATTTTTGATTCGAGACTTCATTCAGAAAAAAATGATTGCTCATGGGGTGTTCGCCTATATGCGAGCTTATAGCGAGTTTATCTATCACAATACAAAACAGATCTCTCAACGGCTATTGTTTGAGAAAAAGGATGAAATCGAACATTTACCTAAAATGAAACAACAAAACGGGGAAGTAGTAGTCGATTGCAACCAATTTCCAGGATACGATCTTTTTTACCAAGGTTTATGTTTCACTTCGTGTTGGGAAATGTATTATAGTCGCTATTATCATCAAATCATCCCTAAACCGATTTTTCTCGACATCCAACAAGTAGAAAAAGTGAAGGAATTAGAAAACGAAGTCATATGTATCCAGCTTTATCGAGACCCCTTTAACTGGCAAAAGCCAAACAATCAAATGTTTCAATCCTATTTTAGGGACCAGCTTGGGTTTGATCATCTTGCTTGGGACAATGGTGTCGGTTTATTGAAACCGCCATTCGTTGAATACATTTACACTGACCATACGATCCAATCTGTCCAGTATCAGAATGCACAAATGCAACCTGTTCCTAAAAAGAATGCTTCATTTTTTGTAACAAAAAGTTATGATATCCAACAAGGAGATTATAAAGAAAGGCGTGTTCGCGGAACACTAAATGCTCAGGCGTATTTTCCTTGGGTTGACGAGAATCGATCACGCATGATGTGCTATAAAGTTATCGATCCGACTGTTGCTTTGGATAATGGAATCGAAGCTTATTGTTATTATATTAGGGAATATCTAGAAGTAGAGGTAACAGATGAAAAATATCAAGAGTATCTTTTATCCTTAAGAATCTATGTTCCTTCAGAATCCCTGTCAGAATTACCGTTAAAGGAAATCAAACATAGACTCTCTGATGTTACCTTCAAACGAATAAAGAAAAAGCGGCGAAGTATCCAATTCGATGTCAAGAAAGGTGAGCAGCATCTGCGTGTGCAATTTTTAGATTACCGAGAATTAGAACAATTGATTACTTTACAAAAAATATGAGGTGAAGAAAATGGATAAACAACTCTATTATCGAATAATGGTTCCGGCATCATTATTATCCGTCTGTCTCTTTTTTGTTCCTAATTTTCCTATTCGATCAGTCATCGGTTTTTTGGTCATGTTTGGCGGGATGGGACTTTATTATTATCTTCTTCATAAGGAAAGAAAACCTGCTTCTGTTTATATGAAAAAAACAAGAAGCGAAAATAAAAAACGATAAAACGGCTTGATGATAGACAAAAAAATAAAAAACCAGTCTTTCTGACTGGTTTTTTATTTTTTTTTTGACTGATTTATAATTTTTATGAACGTTTTTGACTGATTTATATTGCTAGTAGAAAAAAAATATGCTATTATTTGTATTGAGGTGATCGTGAAAATGCTTACAGAGGAACGCAGACAAAAAATCCTAGACTTGCTTGAACAGCAGAAAATCGTGAAATCACAAGATCTTGTAAACCTTTTGAATGCTTCTGAATCAACGATAAGACGTGATTTACAAGAGCTGGAGAATAGTGGGTTTCTAGAAAGAGTTCATGGCGGAGCTAAGAAAGAGCAATTATTGAATTTTGAGCAGAATATGAGTGAAAAATCACTCAAAAACGTTCACGAAAAACAGCAAATCGCCAAATCGGCAGCTGAAACCATTAATGACGAAGATGTCATTTATTTAGACGCTGGCTCTACTACGTTAGAAATGATTCCTTTTCTGCAAGGAAAACAGATCACAGTAGTGACAAATTCCGTTCAACATGCGGCAAATTTAGTTGATTTGGAGCTTGCTACCATTATTTTAGGTGGAACGATAAAGCTGGCAACTAATGCTGTTTTAGGATCTAATGCGATAGAACAACTAAAAAATTTTCATTTTAATAAAGCATTTATGGGAATGAACGGTGCCCATCTTGAACAAGGATTCACGACTCCGGATCCAGAAGAGGCAGCTGTTAAACGTTTAGCCATGAAAAATTCCGAAGAGACATTTGTATTGATTGATCATACCAAATTCAACCAGTTGTCCTTCACCTCTGTTGCACCTTTGGAAGCAGCCACGATCATAACCGAGCGTTGTCCATTAGAATTCGTTAATGAATTCCGTGAAAAGACAACAATTAAGGAGGCAATACAATGATTTACACAGTAACACTTAATCCATCAATTGATTATATCGTACGCGTAGATGGGTTAAAACTAGGCGATTTGAACCGAATGAAGGAAGACTTCAAGTTACCTGGAGGAAAAGGGATCAATGTTTCCCGTATTTTGAAACGGATCGATTCTCAATCTACAGCACTAGGGTTTTTAGGAGGGTTCACTGGCGAATTTATTTCGAAGTGGCTTGAAAAAGAACAAATCCAGTCTTTGTTCACAACCGTAAAAGAAGATACAAGAATCAATATCAAACTAAAATCAGACACTGAAACTGAGATCAATGGCTTAGGCCCATCTATTTCAGATGAAGAAATCGATGAGTTGAAGCAAGCATTAGGAACAGTAGGACAAGGAGATATCGTCGTATTGTCAGGAAGCGCGCCAGCTAGCCTGCGAAAAGGATTTTATCAAGAACTGATTGATATCATTCGAGAAAAAGGTGCAGATTTCGTGATTGATACAACAGGTGATGACCTAAAAAATGCACTTGTTAAGAAACCGTTGTTGATCAAACCAAACAATCACGAATTAGCTGAGCTTTACAACACAACCTTCCAATCTGTAGAAGAAATCATTCCGTATGGGAAAAAATTACTAGCTGAAGGGGCACAGAATGTGCTGATCTCAATGGCTGGAGACGGTGCTTTGCTCTTCACGGAACAAGGAACTTATAAAACGAATGTATTAGTTCGCCCATTGAAAAATTCAGTAGGTGCAGGGGATTCAATGATTGCTGGCTTTATTGGGGCTTACAGCCGTACGAAAGATCCAATCGAAGCCTTTAAATGGGGAGTTGCTTGCGGAAGCGCAACAGCTTTTTCTGATGACTTGGCAGCTCGCGAATTGATTGATGAGTTGCTGCCAGAAGTTGAAATCACAAAAATTGATTAGTTTCAAGGAGGATAATCATGAATATCAAGGATTTAATGGTCAAAGAAGCGATGATCATGGATTTGCAAGCGACTGATAAAAAAGGCGCAATCGATGAAATGGTCCAAAAAATGTTTGATGCCGGCCGGATTTCCGATATCGAAACATATAAAGAAGGAATTCTAGCCCGCGAAGCACAAACTTCTACAGGTCTTGGTGATGGAATCGCCATGCCTCACGCGAAAAACAGTGCAGTTAAAGAAGCAACAGTTTTATTCGCAAAAAGCCAAAAAGGAGTAGATTATGAAGCCTTAGACGGACAGCCAACTTATCTGTTTTTCATGATCGCAGCTCCAGAAGGCGCAAACGACACACATTTGCAAGCATTAGCAGCACTATCTCGATTGCTGATTGATGCAGATTTCGTAGGAAAATTAAAAGAAGCAAATACACCAGAAGAAGTCCAAGACTTGTTCCAAACAGCTGAAGAGCAAAAAGAAGCAGAAGAAAAAGCAGAACAAGAAACACAAGCTGCAGAAGCTTCTGCTCATCCAGAAAGAAAATTCGTTGTTGCCGTTACAGCTTGTCCAACAGGGATCGCTCACACTTACATGGCAGAAGATGCTTTGAAGAAAAAAGCGAAAGAAATGGGTGTGGAGATCAAAGTCGAAACGAACGGTTCAGAAGGAATCAAAAACCGATTGACTGCTGAAGACATCGCCCGTGCAGAAGGTGTAATCGTTGCAGCAGACAAAAAAGTAGAGATGAATCGCTTTGACGGAAAAGAACTGATCAATCGTCCTGTCAGTGATGGTATCCGTAAACCAGAAGAGTTGATCAATCTAGCCCTTAGTGGTACTGCACCAGTATTCCATGGTGATGGAAAAGAAAGCAGTTCAGAAGAAGGAAATGCGGATGGTACTATCGGACAAAGAATTTACAAAGATTTGATGAACGGCGTATCACACATGTTACCTTTCGTTATTGGTGGAGGAATCGCTATTGCGCTTTCTTTCATGATCGACCAATTTATTGGCGTGCCACATGATCAATTATCAAATCTAGGGAATTACAATCAAGCTGCTAGCTGGTTCAACCAAATCGGACAAGCTGCATTTGGTTTCATGCTGCCGGTATTAGCAGGATTTATTGCTTCAAGTATCGGTGACCGCCCTGGTTTGATCGTTGGATTTGCTGCTGGTGCATTAGCTAATACAGGCGGTGCAGGATTCTTAGGTGCACTGATTGGTGGATTCTTAGCTGGTTATGTCATCGTATTTTTACGTAAATTATTCAAGAACTTACCAAAATCATTGGATGGAATTAAAACGATCCTCTTTTATCCAGTGTTTGGCTTACTGATTACTGGTTTCTTGATGTTGCTGGTCAATGTCCCTATGAAAGCAATCAATGATGCATTGAACGGTTTCTTGACAAGTATGAGTGGTTCGAATGCTGCTTTACTTGGTGCATTATTAGCTGGAATGATGGCGGCAGATTTAGGCGGTCCAATCAACAAAGCCGCTTATGTGTTTGGTACAGCAACTTTAGCTACGACTGTTGCAACTGGCGGAAGTGTCGTGATGGCTTCTGTTATGGCTGGAGGAATGGTACCTCCATTGGCAATTTTCGTTGCTACACGTTTGTTTAAGAATAAATTCAGCAAAACAGATCAAGATGCTGGTTTGACGAACATCGTGATGGGACTATCGTTTGTCACGGAAGGATCGATTCCATTTGCAGCAGCTGACCCGATTCGTGCCATTCCAAGTTTTATTATTGGTTCTGCTTTAACTGGCGGATTAGTCGGAGCTTTCGGAATCAAATTACTGGCTCCTCACGGCGGGATTTTCGTTGTATTCTTACTGAGTCACCCGGTCATGTATTTGGTGTTTATTGCTATCGGAGCAGTCGTATCTGGTGTGATTTATGGTTTATTGAGAAAAGCTCCTGCAGTAGCAGAAGCATAGAAATAAAAAAGAAGAGGCTGGGTTTTCCCAGCCTCTTCTTTTTTTATAGAATCATATAGAATCAAGTAGTGTAGATGAATAGTTGTTGTAAAATAGTTTTTCCATGTTCGTTAAAATGATTGCTTCAAATTTGTGATAGAAGATTTAGCCTCGATTTCCTGCTTGATTCTTGGCAAGTTTGCTTCATCAGTCAAGATAACCAAAATATCTCCTACATTCATGATCGTATCACCGTGAGTCAAGATTTCCTGATTTCCTCTGCGTATAGAGATTAGCAGCATATTTTTAGGCCAATTGAAGTCTCGTACCATTAATCCGTCTAAAGAACTCTCTGCCGTTACTGGAAAATCAAAAGTTGTCCTTGCACCTTTTAGTGAGGCGGTCTGAGTATTTCCAAGTAGACGTTCCAATAATGATTCGTAAATTGGATTACCGCCGAGAAGGTCATTGACGATATAAGCAACAAGAGCAGCCAATCCTAAAGGCATCAGATGATTAAGAGAGCCAACCATTTCTGTCACTAAAATAATTGCTGTCAGCGGTGCTTTTCCAATCGCTGTGAAATAACCAGCCATGGCAATAACGACAAAATCCTTGATGTAGATTGGATCCATCCCGAAATCAACCATAATGTTTCCATAAAAGCTACCGATTAAAGCCCCCAATGTCAATATCGGAAGGAAAATCCCCCCTGGAAGACCCCCACCGTAAGAAATCATGGAAAAAACGAATCGAAGAACAAACAAACCGATAATCATAATGATTGGCAAGGAAGCATGTCCAAAAGCTAAAACGATTTGATTGCCTCCGCCTAGAGTACTAGGCCATAAATAACCAATTGGCAAAATCAGCAAGAAAGGAACGAACCCGTGAAAATAAGCTGGTAAAGGCAATCGGTTGTAAAATTTTGGCAAAGCCAGCAAGACATTCTGATAAATAAAACCTAAGATGCCTAGAAGTACTCCTAAGATCACTAAGGAACCATAATATTTCAACGGCAAAGAAGGAAGGTCACCTAGATATAAAACAGGTCTCAAGCCGAAAAAGTAAAGAGAGACGAAGTTAGCAGTGATTGCTGAAGCAAATGATGTCAGCCAAACAAGTGGAGAAAAGGAGTGATGGATTTCTTCTAAAACAAAGAGTAATCCTGCGATAGGAGCATTGAATGCTGCTGCAAGTCCGCTACTTGCACCGCTAGAAATTAAAATCTTTTCTTCTGAAGATGGACTCCGAAACAATTGTCCAGCTCCTTGTCCAATGGATGCGCCAAGCTGTATAGAAGGTCCTTCTCTACCTAGAAAAAGGCCCGCACCAACTGAAAGTACACCGCCAATGAACTTTTTCCATAAAACAGAGAACCAGTTCATTGATAATTCCCCGCGAAGCTGTCCCTCTACTTGTGGAATCCCGCTTCCCTTGATATCCGGTTCATTTTTGACCAGATAACCCACGAAAAATGCTGCAAGGATGCAGCAAATAGCTAGGCCAATTAAGTAAATCGGCTGTTCCCGACTCATTTCATAGATACTTCGAACTAAATCGCTTAGCTTTTCGATAGATAATCGAAACAGGCTAACGACGATTCCTGTCAGCAGTCCAACAAATATTCCTTTTAGAATAAAATATATCTGAGTCTTATCTAATTTCTTGATTTTTCCTTTTTTTTCCATTCAAACGCCTCGCTTTCTTTTAATTTAGCGCGAAATCAACGAATTGACAAGGAAAAATCCATAAAAAGAAACAAATGATTTTGAACTAGCTAGTTTAATGAAAGCCAAGAAAATGCTATAATTAACAAGATTGATAAAAGAAAGGATGTTGTTAATGTCATCCAAAGCTGAATTATTAAACGGGATGAACCCCCGTCAGAAAGAAGCTGTTCTTCACACTGACGGACCATTACTGCTAATGGCAGGTGCAGGAAGTGGAAAGACGAGAGTGCTGACACACCGCATTGCCTATTTGATTGAGGAAAAAGAAGTCAATCCTTGGAACATCCTAGCGATTACTTTTACCAATAAGGCTGCAAAAGAAATGAAAGAACGTGTCAATGCGATTCTCGCATCTGGAGGCGAAGATGTCTGGGTATCGACTTTTCACTCGATGTGTGTGCGTATTTTAAGAAGAGATGTTGATTTTATCGGGTATAACCGGAACTTTACAATCATCGATTCTTCTGAACAGCTGACCTTGATGAAACGGATACTAAAAGAACTGAACATTGATCCGAAAAAATATGATCCTCGAAGTATATTAGGAACAATCTCTCAAGCAAAAAACAGCCTGCAGACCCCTCAGGATTTTGCAAAAATGCAAGGCAGTTATTACGAAGAGATTGCGGCAAAATGTTATGCTGCTTACCAAAAAGAGCTTCAATATAATCAATGTATGGACTTTGACGACCTGATCATGAATACGATTCGATTATTTGAAGAACATCCTGATTCACTCACGTATTATCAAAACAAATTCCATTATATTCATGTAGATGAGTACCAAGATACAAATCACGCACAGTATACGCTAGTCAATTTATTGGCAGGTAGATTTAGGAACCTGTGCGTCGTGGGAGATGCAGATCAAAGTATTTACGGCTGGCGCGGTGCAGATATGCAGAACATCTTGGATTTTGAAAAAGATTATCCAGATGCTGCAGTAATTTTGCTAGAACAAAACTATCGCTCCACGAAAAACATCCTTAGCGCAGCAAACCAAGTCATTGAAAACAATAGCAATCGAAAACCAAAAAACTTGTGGACAGAAAACAAAGAAGGAAACAAGATCACTTACTACCGTGCAGATAATGAACGAGACGAAACCCGTTTTATCGTAGACCGGATGCAAGAAGAGATTCGAAGCAATCATCGGAATTACGGCGACTTTGCCATCTTGTACCGGACGAACGCACAATCTCGTGTAATGGAAGAAACTCTGTTGAAAGCAAATATTCCTTATAAAATGGTTGGAGGGCACAAGTTCTACGATCGTAAAGAAATCAAAGATATTTTAGCGTATTTGAATGTGCTGGTAAATCCTCAAGATTCAATCAGTTTTGAGCGTATCGTTAATTCGCCCAAACGAGGCATCGGACCAGGATCTATCGAAAAACTACGCAGTTTTGCTTCTCTTCATGAATGGCCACTGCTTGAAGCAGCGCAAAATGTGGATCTGGCAAATATCGGTGGAAAAGCAGGACAGCAATTAGGTGCATTTGGAGAGATGATCCAAGAAGTCACTCAGATGATCCCATACTTGACAGTGACAGAATTGACGAAAGAGGTTTTGGATCGTAGCGGATATCTAGAAGACTTAAAAATCCAAAATACATTAGAAGCACAAGCACGCATCGAAAACTTGGAGGAATTTTTAACGGTCACACAAGAATTCGACAAACAATTCGAACAGCAAAATGAAGAAGACGCTGATGCACCAGAAGAAAAACTAACGGTCTTCTTAAATGATCTGGCACTTGTTTCCGACATTGACAATTTAGAAGAAGATGCTTCCCAAGTGACATTGATGACTTTGCATGCAGCCAAAGGATTAGAATTTCCAGTTGTATTCCTGATTGGTCTAGAAGAGGGGGTTTTTCCTTTATCTCGAGCATTGATGGAAGAAAGCGAACTGGAGGAAGAACGCCGTCTCGCATATGTGGGGATCACGCGAGCAGAAGAAGCGTTGTATTTAACAAATGCTTTCTCCAGAACATTATATGGACGGACGCAATATAACCGACCTTCTCGTTTTGTAGAAGAAATCGATCAGGAGTTACTGGAAATCGAAGGCATGCGTCCTACGCCTAAAAAAACGCCTGTATTCGCTAAAAAAACAGCATATAGCTATAAACAGCCAGAGACAGCGGTTGTTCCCTCTAAAAGTGCTACTGGAGGGGAAAATAACAGCTGGAAACCTGGAGATAAAGTCAAACACAAAAAATGGGGTCTAGGAACAGTCGTCCGAGTAAGCGGGACGTCGAAGGATCTAGAACTAGATGTGGCTTTCCCAAGTCAAGGAGTAAAACGTCTTTTGGCTGCCTTTGCGCCAATTGAAAAAGCTTAGTAGTGGAGGGTAAATGATGGAACATGAAATGACGATTGACGAAGCTGCTAAACGAGCAGAAGAACTTCGTACAAGACTGAACCAATGGTCTCGCGAATACTACGTAGAAGATAAACCAACAGTGGAAGACTATGTTTATGATAAAGAATACGCAGAATTAGTAGCAATCGAGGAACAATATCCTGATTTGATCACGTCTGATTCTCCCACTCAACGAGTAGGCGGAAAAGTATTAGAAGGTTTTGAAAAAGTCACTCATGATATTCCGCTTTACAGTTTGAACGACGTTTTCAGCAAAGAAGAGCTGATAGCTTTTGATCAACGTGTACAAAAAGCAGTGGGACGTGTAGTTGACTATTGCTGTGAACTAAAAATAGATGGACTTTCCGTTTCTTTGCGTTATGAAGATGGAAATTTCGTGAGAGGTGCGACTCGCGGGGATGGAACTGTAGGAGAAAACATCACTGAAAACCTAAAAACTGTCCGGTCGGTCCCAATCAAATTAAAAGAACCAATGAACATCGAAGTAAGAGGCGAATGTTTCATGCCAAAACGGTCATTTGTCCAATTGAACCAAGACAGAGAAGCAGAGGGAAAAGATATCTTTGCGAATCCTCGGAACGCCGCAGCTGGTTCTTTGCGTCAGTTAGATTCTAAAATCACAGCGAAAAGAAATCTGGACACTTTTTTATACACAGTAGCTGATTTCGGTCCTATGCAAGCAAAAACCCAGTATGATGCGCTAGAAGAGCTAGAAAAAATTGGATTCCACACGAATCGGGAAAAACGTCTATGTCATTCGATTGATGAAGTGTGGTCATACATTGAAGAATATCATGACAAACGTGTGGATTTGCCCTATGAAATCGATGGAATCGTCATCAAAGTGAATGAATTCTCGCTACAAGATCAACTTGGTTTTACTATCAAAGCACCGAGATGGGCAGCAGCTTACAAGTTTCCGCCAGAAGAAGTTGAAACGCTAATCGAAAACATCGAATGGACAGTCGGTCGAACAGGGGTAGTAACGCCAACAGCTATCATGACACCAGTCCGAGTAGCAGGAACGACAGTAAGCCGTGCCAGCCTGCATAACGGTGATTATATTAAGTTGAAGGATATCCGCTTGAAAGATACAGTTCTGATTTATAAAGCGGGAGACATCATCCCAGAAGTTTCGCAAGTCGTGTTAGATAAACGACCTAAAGACAGCGAAGAATACCAATTGCCTACACATTGTCCAGTTTGTGGAAGTGAACTTGTCCATTTGGATGAAGAAGTAGCCTTACGGTGCATCAATCCTAAATGCCCTGCTCAAATGAAAGAAGGTTTGAACCACTTTGTTTCAAGAAATGCGATGAATATCGATGGGTTGGGGCCGCGCGTACTAGAACAGATGTATGATAAAAAACTAGTAGCAGATGTTGCTGATCTTTACAAATTGACAGAAGAAGAGTTATTGACGTTGGACAAAATAAAAGAAAAATCAGCAAATAATATTTTGACAGCAATCGACAACAGCAAAGATAATTCGGTCGAGCGGTTGATTTTCGGGTTAGGAATCCGACATGTCGGAGCGAAAGCAGCAAAAATTTTAGCAGAACATTTCGGTGATCTAGAAACATTGAGTAAAAGTGACTATGAGTCGATTATTGCGCTTGATACGATCGGTGATATCATTGCCGACAGTGTAGTCACTTATTTCAGTAACGAAGAAGTCCATGAATTGATGAATGAATTAAAACAAGCAGGCGTCAATTTCGAATACAAAGGGCTTCGAAATGCCCAATTGCAAGAAGTCGAGTCTCCTTTTAAAGAAAAAACAGTAGTCCTTACTGGTAAACTAACACGATTTACTCGTGAAGAAGCAAAAGAGACGATCGAAAATCTTGGCGGGAAAGTGACTGGTAGCGTATCGAAAAAAACGGATATCGTGGTAGCAGGAGAAGATGCTGGCAGCAAGCTGACCAAAGCACAAGAATTAGGAATCGAAGTTTGGACAGAAGATCAAATGGCAGATGCATTGGCTAAAAGTCGCTCAGTAGAAGAATGAAAAATGAGTTTTTTCAGACAAATTTCAATAAACAATTTCAGACACGGCACTCTTGTGTTAAAATAGAGAGCAAAGTTTTTAACTCGTTTAGAAAGAAGGGGTAGTATGGCGATTAGTGAAGAACAAGTGAAACACGTTGCCAAATTAGCAAAACTTGCGTTCGCAGATGAAGAACTTGCAAGTTTTACCGACCAATTAGGTAAAATCATCGATATGGTTGAAATGCTGGAAGAAGTAGATACGGAAGGTGTTCCATTTACGTCGAATGTGGTTGAAACAGTAAACGTGATGCGACAAGATCGGGCGCAAGCTGGATGGAACCGCGATGAATTATTGAAAAATGTGCCGGAAACAGAAGACGGCTTTATCAAAGTACCCGCAATCATCGATAATGGGGAGGCTGGCGCATAATGACAGAATTACACAATCGTTCTCTAGAAGAACTGCATCATATGCTTGTATCGAAAGAAATCACTGTACAAGATTTGACAAAAACAACATTTGAACGAATCAAAGAAACAGAGCCTGAGGTCGAGGCATTCATTACATTGAACGAAGAAAAAGCATTGGAACAGGCAAAAGCTTTAGATGAAAAAGGGATTGATGAAAGCAACGTCCTTGCTGGTATTCCAATTGGTATCAAGGATAATATCGTAACAAAAGATATCTTGACAACCGCTGCATCTAAGATCCTTTACAATTTTGAACCAATTTATGATGCAACGGTCATGGATAAAATCTATCAAGCAGATATGATCCCTGTTGGTAAGCTAAACATGGATGAATTTGCTATGGGTGGAAGTACAGAAACTTCTTATTTCAAGAAAACAAAAAATGCTTGGGACCCAACAAAAGTACCTGGTGGCTCTTCTGGTGGTTCTGCAGCAGCAGTTGCAGCTGGACAAATTCCAGTTTCTTTAGGTAGTGATACTGGGGGAAGTATCCGCCAACCAGCAGCTTTTAACGGCATCGTAGGGATGAAACCTACTTATGGCCGTGTCTCACGTTTTGGTTTGATTGCCTTTGCTTCATCTCTTGACCAAATCGGACCAATGACCCGTACGGTGAAAGATAATGCATTAGCATTGACAGCTATCAGCGGTTATGACGAAAAAGACGGTACTTCTTCAGGCGTTTCAGTTCCTGATTTTGCAGAGGGACTGACAGGCGACATCAAAGGAATGAAGATTGCTTTACCTAAAGAATACTTAGGCGAAGGTGTGGCCCCTGGCGTAAAAGAAGCTGTATTGAAAGCAGCAGAAACATTCCGTTCATTAGGTGCTGTTGTGGAAGAAGTCAGCTTGCCTCATTCAAAATACGGTGTGGCTGTTTATTATATCATTGCCTCATCAGAAGCAAGTTCCAATTTGCAACGATTCGATGGTATCCGCTACGGTTATCGCTCTGAAAATGTGAAATCATTAGATGATGTATATGTCAACTCACGTTCAGAAGGATTCGGTGAAGAAGTAAAACGCCGTATCATGTTAGGTACATTCTCCTTAAGCGCGGGTTATTATGACGCTTACTTCAAAAAAGCAGGACAAGTCCGTACATTGATCAAACGAGATTTTGAAAAAGTCTTTGCAGATTATGACTTGATCATCGGGCCATCTTCACCAACAGTTGCATTCGGAATCGGTGAGAACATTAACGATCCAATCACAATGTACATGAGTGACATCTTAACGATCCCTGTCAACTTGGCTGGACTTCCAGGTATGTCTGTACCGGCAGGTTTATCAGAAGGATTACCAGTTGGATTGCAGATCATCGGTAATTATTTTGATGAAAAAACGATGTATCAAGCGGCATATGCGTTTGAACAAGCAACAGAATTCCATAAACAACAACCAGCTATTTTAGGAGGGAAAGACGAATGAATTTTGAAACAGTCATTGGACTAGAAGTCCACGTCGAGTTAAAAACCAACTCAAAAATTTTCTCTCCAGCGCCAGCTCATTTTGGTGCAGAACCAAACAGCAATACAAACGTGATCGACTGGGGTTATCCAGGCGTGCTGCCAGTAATGAATAAAGCTGCGCTGGAATTCGGGATGAAAGCAGCTTTGGCATTAAACTGTGAAATCTCTAAAGATACTCATTTTGACCGGAAAAATTACTTTTACCCAGATAATCCAAAAGCATATCAAATTTCCCAATTTGATCAACCAATCGGTCATGACGGATGGATCGAAATCGAAGTAGAAGGTAAAAAGAAAAAAATCCGGATCGAACGTGTCCATTTAGAAGAAGATGCTGGAAAAAACATGCATGGTATTGGCGGTTATTCTTACGTTGATTTGAACCGACAAGGCACGCCTTTGATCGAAATCGTTTCTGAAGCTGATATGCGTTCACCAGAAGAAGCATACGCTTATCTAGAAGCATTGCGATCAATTATCCAATTTACAGAAGTCAGCGATGTGAAAATGGAAGAAGGCTCTATGCGCTGTGATGCCAATATTTCTCTTCGCCCTTATGGACAAGAAGAGTTCGGTACGAAAGCAGAATTGAAAAACTTGAACTCTTTATCTTTCGTGAAAAAAGGTTTAGCTTTTGAAGAAAAACGTCAAGCAAAAGTTCTTCTTTCAGGAGGAGAAATCCAACAAGAAACACGCCGTTTTGACGAAACAACGAATAAAACAGTTTTGATGCGTGTCAAAGAAGGGTCTAGTGATTATCGTTACTTCCCAGAGCCTGATATCCCGAAATTCGTGATCGATGACGAATGGATTCAAAAAGTAAAAGCTAGTTTGCCTGAGATGCCAGCTTCTCGTCGCGAACGCTATATCCGTGAGTTTGGACTTCCAGAGTATGACGCAATGGTATTGACACTTACAAAAGAAATGTCTGATTTTTTTGAAGCTGTTTTGGAAAATGGTGCAGATGCCAAGCAAGCATCTAACTGGTTGATGGGTGAAGTTTCTGCTTACTTGAACAGTGAGAAACTGGAATTAGCTGAGACAAAATTGACACCTGAGAACTTAGCAGGAATGATTCGTTTGATCGCCGATGGAACGATCAGCTCAAAAATCGCCAAAAAAGTCTTCCGTGAATTGATCACAAATGGCGGAGAAGCCCAAGAAGTAGTTGAAAAAAATGGTTGGGTGCAATTATCTGATCCGAACAAACTACTGCCAATCATTAATGAAATTTTGGATAACAACCAACAATCTGTCGATGATTTCAAAAATGGAAAAGATCGTGCGGTTGGCTTCCTAGTCGGTCAAATCATGAAAGCAACTAAAGGACAAGCAAATCCTGGTGTCGTGAATAAGCTACTTAAAGATGAATTAGCGAAACGATAGAGGCTGAAAATGAAAAAAGCACGCGTAATTTATAACCCCACCTCGGGAAAAGAATTATTGAAAAAAAATTTGGCGGATATCCTACAGGCATTAGAAGAAGCAGGATTTGAAGCCAGCGCCTATGCAACTACACCAGAACCAGATTCAGCCAAGAATGAAGCATGTAGAGTCGCAGAACTAGGTTTTGATCTAGTAGTGGCAGCTGGTGGCGATGGCACAATCAACGAAGTGGTTAATGGAATCGCTCCGCTTGAACACCGTCCTAAAATGGCCATCATCCCAGCTGGTACAACGAACGACTATGCTCGAGCATTAAAAATTCCTAGAGATAATATTAAAGCAGCAGCAGAAGTGATAAAAAAACACCAAACCGTAAAAATGGACATCGGCCTTTCTGATAACAGTTACTTCATCAATATCGCTGCAGGTGGCTATTTGACAGAATTGACTTATGAAGTTCCATCAGAACTAAAGAGTATTTTTGGTTATCTTGCTTATCTTGCGAAAGGAGCAGAGATGCTCCCTCGAGTAAAGCCAATCAAAATGCGCTTGAAGTATGATGAAGGGGAATATATCGGAAATGCTTCGATGTTTTTCCTAGGGCTGACGAACTCTGTTGGAGGATTCGAACAGATCGCGCCAGATGCCAAATTGGATGATGGGAAGTTTTCTTTAATCATTGTGAAGACAGCAAATATCTTTGAGATCTTGCATATTGCAGCACTCATGCTGAATGGCGGTCGACATGTCGATGATCCAAGAATAATCTATACCAAAACAAGCAGTTTGTTCGTTGAAACAGAAGATGATATCAATCGACCAGTAATGATCAACTTAGATGGTGAATACGGCGGGGAAGCACCGATGCATTTCCAAAATCTTCATCAACACATTGAGTTCTTTGCCAATACCGATCAGATTCCTGATGAAGCAATCACAGGTACAGATGAAGAAGAATTAGAGGTTGTCAGCAAAGAATTCGTAAAAGAAGTCGAACGTTTAACGGATGAAGATATCGACGGTGACGGAAAAATAGCAGACGAAACACCTAATCAAAAGAATTAATCAAAAGCCGGTGCTGAACGTAGTAAGGTCAGTGCCGGTTTTAGTTGTGTAATTAGCTGATTTATAGTAGAGTTCAGTAGGATTGAAAAATAGGCTTAAAGGAGCAAAATATGACAGAACAGCAAATAGTAAAGAAAAACGAACGATATACAGTCGAAATCGTCGACTTGAGTTATGAAGGAATGGGGGTAGCAAAAATCGATGGTTATCCATTATTTATCGAAAATGCACTCCCTGGAGAAGAAGTAGAAATACTAGTAGTAAAAGCAGGCAATAAGTTTGGATATGGAAAAGTCGAAACATTTATTACACAATCACCTGATCGTCAGCCTGTAGAAAACAATGCATTACTTCGCATAGGTATCGCACCTTTAGCCCATTTGAAGTATGAACAACAGCTTGTCTTCAAACAAAAACAAGTAGAGCATGTAATGGCGAAGATTGCTAAGATGCCAGAAGTTCCTGTACTTCCAACGGTCGGAATGGCAGAACCATTCGGCTACCGTAATAAAGCACAGATCCCTGTTCGCCGTATCGATGGACAGTTAGCCACCGGTTTTTACAAAAAGAATAGCCATGATCTAGTCCCTATCGAAGATTTTTATATCCAAGATCCTGTCATCGATCAAGCAATCAAAGTAGTCAGAGATATCTTGCAACGGTTCCAAGTACGAGGATATAATGAAGAAAAAAATGAAGGACAGCTTCGTCACATCATTATCCGTCGTGGTCATTATTCCCATGAAATGATGGTCGTTTTAGTTACTCGTAAAGAAAAATTCTTTAAATCCAAGGAAATTGCTGAAGCTATTCATGAAGAATTGCCAGAAGTGGTTTCGGTCATCCAAAATATCAATGAAGAAAAAACAAATGTGATTTTAGGAGACAAAGAAAAAGTTTTATATGGCAGAGACTATATCGAAGATCAGCTATTAGGAAAAACCTATCGAATCTCAGCAAAGTCATTTTATCAAGTAAATACTCAACAAGCAGAGTATCTGTACCAAACAGCCATCGAGTTTGCCGAGTTAGATAAAAAAGACATTGTGATCGACGCTTATTCAGGAATAGGTACGATTGGCTTGTCTTTAGCAGACAGAGTGGATAAGGTGTATGGGATGGAAGTTATTCCAGAAGCAATTGAAGATGCACAGTTCAATGCTTTAAATAATAAAATCGAAAATGTTCATTATGAAGTCGGAAAAGCAGAAAAAGTTATGAAAAAATGGCAAGAAAAAGGGATCAAACCATCTGTGATCGTAGTTGACCCTCCACGAAAAGGATTAGATCATCATTTTATTGAATCAGCAATCGAAATGTCACCAGAACGAATCGTCTATATCTCATGTAATCCGGCAACTTTTGCAAGAGATGCTAAGTTATTTGCAGAAGCAGGTTATGCCGTGAAGAAAGTTCAGCCTGTAGATCTTTTCCCGCAAACCCATCATATCGAATTAGTCGCTTCATTCGTTAAAGGAGAATAAAAATGGACCAAAAAGAAAAAATGAAAGAATTGATCAAAAAGAAACAAGGTGGAGGCCGATCCAAACAAATGGAAACACCTAAGAATGATCGTAAAAACATGAGAAAAGGCCCTAAAATCTTTAATAAATAGACGTGCTAAAGAAAGACTAAGAAGTGTTAACTTTTGTTATTGTTTCTTAGTCTTTTTAGTTAGTCTACATTATTTTGGCGATTTGCCAATAAGGACTGTTGAGTTGTGCAAAATCAAATCTGGGTCAGAATGAACGTCATTCTGTCTCAGATTTTTCGTTATTTCAATTTGATTAACTGATTGATCAAAAAGATTTTTATTTTCATATTCTCAAATGATTCAACACTAAATATACATGTTTGACGCGGAAATTATTATTCGATTTTGGCGGCATCAGGGGGGATGACGACGTAGCAGACCCATTATTTTACTCAAGAAAATGTCCGTGCCTATTATTTAGAATACGATAGTGAACGTGCTGGGAGTTTTGTTCTTTTAGAGAAAGTCTCTGAAGATAAATTAGTTGTCTTAGATTTTGACTGTAACGAAAAATGGCGAAATGGAAGAGCACCAGCAAGTGATTGACCGGATCTACGAAGCGACACGATATCTGCCTTTGGATCGTTTGTGCTTAAGTCCTCAATGTGGATTTGCTTCAACAGAAGAAGAAAATGTTTTGTTTGAAGAACAATGGAAAAAATTTCTTTTGTCAAAAGCATTGCAGAAGAAGTTTGGGGAAAATCATTAAATCATCTAGGAGAGCTTGATAGGAAATAACACTATGGTATAATCAGAATGCTTAATACTAACTACTGAGGGAGCCTTATGAAAAAGAAAATTCTTAAATTTATCGGATGGTTCTTCGGAATCATTCTTGGGATCGCGTTTGCAATCTTTCTTGCCTTCCAGCTTTCCCCCAGACCTGGAGCATTCTTGATCAACCATATGTTTTCAAATACTGTTCAAATCACTGATAAAAAAACGTTCGATCAAGCAGAAAAAAACGTGGCGAAAAAAACAGATTTGACGTATGAGTCCAAGTATAAAGAGAATACTTATGACATCTACTATCCAAAAAACAGCAAGGGGCCTGTTCCTGTTCTATTTTGGGTACATGGTGGAGGATTCGTCGGCGGAGATAAATCGGGTGTCAAAGAATTTGCGACAAAATTAGTTTCAGACGCCAACATCGCAGTGGTTGCGATGAATTATGAATTAGCGCCTGATTCAGAATACCCTAATCAAGTTCTTCAAGTGAATGAACTGATCAAAGATTTATTAGCTGAAGAAAAAGACGACAAATTGCTAGACATGGAACAATTATTTTTTGGTGGAGATAGTGCAGGTTCACAAATCGCATTGCAATATGCAGCTATACAAACGAATGATGCGTATGCTAAACAAATGAAAATCAAACAGCTACTTCCAAAAGATAGTCTGAAAGGAACCATTTCTTATTGCGGACCTGTTGATTTGAAGCTAACAGCACAGCAGCATTCGGATGATCGATTTATGAAGTTTTTCGTCAAAACCGTTGCGTGGTCGTTGATTGGAACAAAAGATTGGAAAACGAGTGAGCAATTGAAAGAAGCTAGTGTGGCTGACCATGTTTCTAAGGAATTTCCGCCAACGTATATAACTGACGGAAATGCATACTCATTCCAGGAGCAAGGTCAAGCATTAGAAAATCGGTTGACAGAATTAAAGGTACCCGTGCAATCCTTGTTTTATACAGATACAAAAAAAGAGATTACCCATGAATACCAATTTGATTACACGCTAAAAGAATCGCAAAATTGTTACCAGCAGACATTGGATTTTGTGAATAAGTATAAGTAAGAGGTTGTGAAAAAGCCGTTTCGTTTTGAGTATGAAGAAACGAAGCGGCTTTTCACAACCTCTCTTTCAATACCTTTTTGTTCTTGGGATAAAACTTTCCCTAACAATCAATCGTGCAGGATAAGTCAAAATGATTGGTTCGTCCCGTATACCGTCAATTCGCTCCAATGCCATTCGAACAGCTGCTTGCCCAATTGATTTCGCATTGATTTGAACACTGGTCAAGCCAGGGGAGAGGTTTGCGATTGTCTCGATATTATCAAAGCTTGCTACAACAATCTCTTCTCCAATTTGGATATTTTTTTGTTTCAATGCCCGATAGACACCAATTGCCATTGGATCGCTCCCGACAAGAATGGCAGTAGGAAGAGGGGATTCATTTTCTAATAGATTAGTCGCAAGTACCTCACCTTGTTTTTCTGTCCAGCCACCTAGATGATAAGACATATATTTTTCTAAGTGATGATCGATCATAAAATGCTGATAGGCACGCATCCTCTTTTCATTTATAGAAATCTGCTTCCCACCGAATTCATCCATATCGACTTTATATCCCCCGATATAGGCTATTCTTTTATGACCATTTTCTAAGAACAATTCCAGTACGGTTTTAGTCATCCGTTCAAGATCTGCATACACCATATCGACCTCTTGCTGGATGTCAGGGTTATCCACGACGACTATTTGCATGTTTTGTTTTAACAAGGCGGTAATCGATTCTTTCGTAACAGTCCCAACAACGATCACCGCACCTAACTGATCTAGATCTTCCCATTGTTTAGGATTATCAGATAGATTATAGATTCGATTCATCCCTAAATGCAGACGTCGAGCTTCTTCTTCCATCCCTACTCGCAAATGTTTGTAATAGATATCCTGTTCTTCGCTCGCTTTGCCGATCGTAGAGATCACACCAATCGAAGGCATTCTCTTTTTGATATATTTACGAGTACTGATGTCATAATCCAACGCAGCAGCTGCCTCTACTATCCGTTGCCGAGTAGTCTGAGCCACATGGATCGTCTGATCGTTATTCAACACACGGGAAACTGTAGCAGGAGAGACATTTGCCTTTCGTGCGACATCTCTAATTCCAACCATTTTTACACACTCCTCAAAAAAATAAAAAATTTTTATTGACAAAATTGTTTAGTAAACAGTATACAGGAATTATAAAAAAAAGTAAACGGTTTCCGTTTTGTTGGGAGTGAAATGATGGATATTACGCATAGAAAAACAGATAAAAATTTCATCTTATTTGATGAAAAGAGCCGAGTCTTCCATTTACGAAATACATTTCTTTCTTATCTGATAAAGATAGAAGAAAGCAATGTATTGGCGCATATTTATTTTGGCAAACCAGTCAAGCAGTACAAAGACAATAAAAATTATCCCCGAAGAGATCGTGGATTTTCAGGAAATGTTCCCTTAAATCCTGACCGGTCTCTGTCGAAAGATACACTACCGCAAGAATACTCTTCTCATGGCAGCATGGACTTTCGAACGCCCGCATCGATCATTCAGCGCAAGAATGGATCAGACTTACTGGATCTGAGATATGACAGCCATTATATTACAGATGGGAAGCCAGAGATCGAAGGCTTGCCTCAAACTTATGTGATGGACAAGTCAGAGGCACAAACGTTGGTGATTTCACTTAAGGATAGAGAAACAGCGATTTATTTCGATTTGTTCTATACCATATTTACTGATAGAGCAGTGATCACACGATCTGTAAAGATAAGAAATGAAACCGGAGAAACAATCAAACTAGAAAAAGCGGCTAGTTTCCAGCTAGACTTTGCCCATACTAGGCGATTTGATGAAGTCATTGCTTTGCCAGGAGCACATGTCAATGAAAGACAGATTTCACGGCAATCTGTTTTATCTGGAACAAAAGTATTTGAAAGCCGTCGAGGAACGAGCAGTCACCATATGAATAACTTTATTGCTTTAGTTCATCATCATACGACAGAAAATACTGGAGAAGCGATCGGACTTCAATTTGTTTATTCCGGCAACCATTCTTTCGAACTTGAAAAAGATCAGATCAATCAATTGAGAGTCGTCGGTGGGATCAACAGCCATCGTTTTTCGTGGGAATTGAATGCAGGCCAGTCTTTTCAAACACCTGAAATGATCCTTTCTTACTCAAGTCAGGGATTGAACAAAATGAGTCAGATCCACCATGAGTTGCTACGTGAAAGAATCGCAAGAGGTCGTCATCAATTTGCTGAACGGCCGATTCTGGTCAATAACTGGGAAGCCACTTACTTTGACTTCAATAGTGAAAAAATCAAGGCGATCATTGATGAAGCAAAGGAGCTAGGCATCGAAATGTTCGTATTAGATGATGGCTGGTTTGGAAAAAGAGATGCGGACAATTCTTCATTAGGAGACTGGTTCGAGTATGAAGGCAAGTTGACAAATGGATTACGTGAAATAGCAGATTATGCTCATAGCAAAGGATTGAAATTTGGTTTATGGTTTGAACCTGAAATGATCTCGGTTGATTCTGAACTGTATCGAACACATCCTGATTTTCTTATGCAGGAGCCAGGTAGAATGCCTTCTGCTTCCAGATCACAACATGTACTGGATTTTACAAGGTTAGATGTTCGGCAGACGATTGAGAAACAAATGAGAAAGATTTTAGATACGATTCCTCTTGACTACATCAAATGGGATATGAACCGTTCGCTTTCAGATGTCTATTCGATTACCCTTGACCCACAGAGACAAGGAGAAGTAGCGCATCGTTATATGCTCGGGCTTTATGAACTACTTGAACATTTGACAACTGATTATCCGGAAATCTTATGGGAAGGCTGTTCTGGTGGAGGTGGACGGTTTGATGCCGGGTTTATTTATTATATGCCGCAGTCATGGACAAGTGATAACACGGATGCAGTGGAGCGTATGAAAATCCAATATGGAACAAGCCTTGCTTATCCGATTTCGTCCATCACAGCTCATGTATCAGCTGTACCAAATCATCAGACCGACAGATCTACTTCGTTGAAAACAAGAGGAGAAACAGCTATGAGCGCTGTTTTTGGTTATGAACTGGATTTGACAAAGCTGTCTCCTGAAGAAAAAAAGCAAGTAAAAGACCAAATTATATCCTATCAAACGATTCGTCCGGTGATCCAGTATGGCCATTATTATCGTTTGGCGAGTCCTTTTGAAGAAAATATTGCCGCATGGATGTTTGTGTCTCCTAAACAAGATGAAGCTATTGTGTTTTTAGGGAGGATACTAGCTTCAGCTCAACCAGCGTTCCATGAAGTATATCTGATGGGGTTAGATGATGAGGCACTTTATCAGGAACAGACCTCGAAGCGGATATTTTCGGGGGCCGAATTGATGACAGTTGGACTTTACTTCCCCGATTTTCAAGGTGATTTCCAAACAGAACTGCTTCATTTCAAAAAGTTATGAGAGAGAAGGAAAAAAGTATGAAAGCAAATATAAAATGGTTAGATGATCCACAAGTTTTTAGAGTGAACCAATCAAATGCACATAGCGATCATGTTTGTTATGCAACAAGGGAAGAAGTAGAAACCACATCCTCCCTTAAACAGTCTTTAAATGGATCATGGCGTTTTTGTTATTCGCCAAATCCTTCGGTACGACCAAAAACATTTTATAAAAAAGATTTTGATGCCTGTTCTTTTGATGAAATCACTGTTCCTAGTCATATTGAATTAGCAAATTATGACAAGATCCATTACATCAATACGATGTATCCGTGGGAGGGACATGTATTTCGCCGTCCCCCTTTCACGACAAGCCCTGAGAAAGAGGCGGAAGGGATCTTTTCAGCTGCTAAAGACAATCCGGTTGGTTCGTATTTGACGACTTTTCGATTAGAAGAAGGTCTAAAGGGAAAACAAATCTCGATTCATTTTGCTGGTGTAGAACAAGCAATGTTTATTTGGTTGAATGGTCATTTTATCGGGTATGCCGAAGATTCGTTCACTCCGTCTGAATTTGATTTAACACCTTATTTGGAAGAAGAAAATATTCTAGCTGTGGAGGTTTACAAAAGAAGTACAGCTGCATTCTTGGAAGATCAGGACTTTTTCCGATTTTTTGGGATCTTCAGAGATGTCTTCTTAGTTGCTCGAGGACAAAACCATTTAGAAGATCTTTGGATCAAACCTCGCTTAGATGACAAATGTCAAAATGGCAAACTTGAAGTAGATTTGTCTTTTGAGCAAGTAGCCAAAAACAGTCAGCTGAATGTAGCGATACTAGATCCTGATGGGAAGGAAATCTATCAACAGCAATATCCGTTAAAAGAGCAAATGACGATTCGCATCGATGGATTTGAAAATGTGGCACTGTGGGGGCATTTTCAGCCCAATTTATATAAGCTTGAATTGGAGACGATAGACGAAGAAAAAAGAGTAACGGAGTATATTGACTATTCCTTCGGTTTTCGTAAAATCGAAATCAAAGATAAAATCATCTACTTCAATGGAAAACGGATGATTATCAACGGGGTAAATCGACATGAGTGGCATCCGAAAAAAGGACGCGCCATCACTATAGAAGATATGGAAAAAGATTTGGCTATCATAAAAAATGCAAAGATCAACGGCGTACGGACATCTCATTACCCCAACCAGATCACTTGGTATTATTTATGCGACCAAGCAGGAATCCATGTGATGGCGGAAACGAACCTCGAATCCCATGGCTCATGGCAAAAAATGGGCGCATTTGAGCCTTCTTACAACGTACCAGGTGCAGTACCTCAGTGGCAGGCGGCTGTTCTTGATCGAGCAAAAACGAATTTCGAAACATTAAAAAACCATCCAAGTATTCTTTTTTGGTCTCTTGGAAATGAATCTTATGCGGAAGAAAACATTCGACAAATGAACGATTACTTCAAAAAAGTAGACCCCGATCGACTTGTCCATTATGAAGGGAATTTTCCAAATCCAGCATTCGAAGATTCGATTTCAGATGTAAAAAGCTGCATGTATGCGCCACCAGAAGAGATCATTGACTACCTTGAAAATAAAGCGGAAAAACCGTTCATCTTATGTGAATATATGCATGACATGGGGAATTCGTTAGGTGGAATGGATTCTTACATGACGTTGCTTGATCGTTATGAAATGTACCAAGGAGGCTATATATGGGATTTTAAAGATCAGGCGATCCAAGTGACTGATCCAATCACAGGCAGAGAAGTGATGCGCTATGGCGGTGACTTTGACGATAAACCAAGTGACTATGAATTCTCAGGGAATGGGATCGTTTTTGCAGATGGACAAGAAAAACCCGCCATGCAGGAGGTAAGATATTATTATGAAAAATACAGTAAATAAAAGTCATATGGATACGGAAAAAGTTGCAATCGTCTTCGGCGACTGTACATTAGGTGTCAAATCGGGGAATACGCATTATATTTTTTCTTATACAAGAGGCGGACTGGAATCGCTCAATAAAAACGGAAAAGAATGGCTATACCGGGAAACACTTCCAGTTTTTTGGCGAGCAACGACCGATAATGACAGAGGTAGCGGATTTGGATTTAAATCCGGTATGTGGTTAGGAGCCGGATTGTATCCAAAAGTCAAAGAAATAGAAGTACTGGTGGACAATAAAAAGATCGATTTGCCGATTGCTCCAGTAAATAATCAATATTCAAGTAATGAATACGCTGAAACGGTTGAAATCATTTTTACACTGGAAATCAACACAGTACCAAAAACCCAAGTGACAATTTCCTACCAAATCGCTGGAGAGGGTAAAATGCTTGTCAATATGCATTATTATGGACAAAAAGGATTACCGGAATTACCCGCATTGGGTTTAAGGTTCATTATGCCAACGAAAGCAAAATTTTTTGAGTATGAAGGCCTATCAGGGGAAACATATCCGGATCGGATGGCTGGTGGTGTCGAAGGTATTTATAAAGTGGCAGGACTCCCCGTTTCCCCATACCTTGTTCCCCAAGAATGCGGCATGCATATGGAAACGAAATGGGTAGAACTAACAAGAAATCAAACGTTGGATAATACGGATAAAGATCAAGAAGATTTTTCGTTGCGATTTGAACAGCAGGATACGCCATTTGCTTTTTCCGCTTTACCATTCAAAGCAGAAGAACTGGAACAGGCAACACATATAGAAGAACTACCGCCAGAAAGACGAACGGTTCTTACGATTTTTGCAAAAGTAAGAGGAGTCGGGGGTATCAATAGCTGGGGAGCGGATGTTGAGTCACCTTACCGAATCAGCAGCGAAGAGGACCATGAAATCGGCTTTATTATTCAGTAGCAATCTTTAGATTATTATTTGAAAAACGGAGTTTACAAGACAAAGCTGCTTTATTCTATATGTCATGAACAAGAGAGTAAAAAAGTTCTCAGATACTTTTGTTCATGACTATTTTCTTCAATAAAACCAATTGTTATTTTTCTGAAAAACAAAGTTAACTATCAGAAAATTAAAAAAAGTTTCATAAAAATGATTGACAGTCGATTTTTTTATGTCTATACTAGGTACAATTCTTACATCAGTTTGGAGCGATTTTTTATGAAATCTAGAAAACTTACAAAACTGAATACGTATTACTTTAGCTATTTTAGATAGGTTTGTATTCATGACTTCGTGGGTACAAACAAACCAGGTTTGTATCTATGATGGCTAAAGATTTTTAAACACGACTTACAGCCACGTAGAGAAATTCATCTATAGTGGCTATTTTATATTTTTGCAGCGCTTTTTAAGGCTCGTTGAAGATGTTCACTGTAGAGGCAATTTCCTACAGGGACATCTTTTTTTGTTGATTATCTGGGTCATAAGTAGGAAAGAAGGAGCGAAAATGAGAACAACAGGACACGGTCATTTAGTAGGAATTAATGTAAAACCACCTTGAAAAAGTAGAGAAAATCAGCCAAGATAGATAAGTAAACAAAAGAAAGCGGGAAAAACAATGATAGTAATTATGAAAAAAGAAGCAACGGAAGAACAAATAAAAAAAGTCGTCGATCATATCGAAAAAGAAGGATTCAAAGTCTCAATCGATCAAGGAACAGAACGAGTAGTGATTGGACTAAAAGGTGATACGCGAAGTTTACAAGAAGGAGCATTTACACGCTATGAAGGAGTAGAAAATGCTGTGCGTATTTTAAACACATACAAATTGACTTCTCGAGAATTCCATCCTGGCAATACAGTCGTGGATGTAGACGGAGTAAAAATTGGTGACGGCAGTTTCGTGACGATGGCTGGTCCTTGTTCTATCGAAGGATTAGACCAAATCAGAGAATGTGCGCGAATGGCCAAAGCCGGGGGCGCAAAAATTCTGCGAGGTGGTGCCTTCAAACCACGTACTTCTCCATATGCTTTCCAAGGTTTAGAAGAAGAAGGATTGAAATACATCCGTCAAGCGGCTGATGAATTTGGAATGAAAGTGATTACTGAAGTGATGGATGAAGGGCATATCGATATGGTGGCTGAGTACAGCGATATCCTACAGATTGGCGCACGTAATATGCAAAATTTTAAACTGCTATCTGCTGTCGGTAAAACAGGTAAACCTGTTGGATTGAAACGTGGAATTTCCGGTACGATCAATGAATGGCTTAATGCTGCAGAATACATTGCAGTCGAAGACAAATCTCCTGTCATTTTTATCGAACGTGGGATTCGGACTTACGAAACAGCGACACGTAATACGTTTGATTTAAGTGCTGTCCCATTGATGAAAAAATTAACTCATTTCCCTGTGATTGTTGATCCAAGTCATGGTACAGGAATTTGGGAACTTGTACCACCAATGGCTCGTGCGGGTGTGGCAAGCGGAGCAGATGGCATGATCGTAGAGATCCATCCTGATCCTGCAAATGCTTGGTCAGACGGTCCCCAATCGTTGAATGAAAAGACTTACTCACGCATGATGAAAGAAGTTGCGATCATGAAAGAAGCAATGGAAAAGATTCAGACACTCGATTAATTCCAGCTTTTTAAAAGAAAGAAGTGAAACGAATGCTTACTGTACATGTTGATAACCAAAAATACGATATTCATATTGAAAAAGGCGCACTAGAACAGGCTGGATCATGGCTTCAAACGATTTGGAGACCTCAAAAAGTAGCTGTGATCACTGATACAAACGTTGCTCCACTATATGCAGAAAAAATCATGTTCCAATTGAGACAAGCTAATTTTGAACCAGTCCTTTCAATCGTACCGGCGGGTGAGACCAGTAAATCTTTAGAACAAGCAGCTGAGTTATACGATTTTTTAGCAGATAATGATTTTACCCGCAGCGATGGGATACTTGCACTTGGTGGAGGAATGGTGGGTGATCTAGCAGCATTCGTGGCCTCGACGTTCATGCGTGGGATCCATTTCGTTCAAATTCCGACTACGCTACTTGCACAAGTAGATTCTAGTATTGGCGGGAAGACAGCAGTCAATACAAACAAAGCGAAAAACCTTGTCGGAACATTTAGCCAGCCAGCTGGTGTATTGATTGATCCTGAGGTTCTAAAAACTTTGCCGGTACGTCGTTTACGAGAAGGAATCGCTGAAATCATCAAATCAGCAGCTATAGCAGATGCAACGCTTTGGAAACAGCTGAACGAGCTGAAAGACGAAAAAGATCTTCTGGAACATGCTGTTCCAATCATTACTGCTACGTTGGAAATCAAACGAAAAGTAGTGGAAGAAGATGTCTTTGACCAAGGAAATCGACTTATTTTAAATTTTGGTCATACAATTGGCCATGCAATTGAAAATACAGCAGGATATGGGGTAGTCAGTCATGGAGAAGGAGTAGCTATTGGAATGGTAGCCATCACTTCTCATGCAGAAAAAATCGGCTTGTCTCCAACTGGATCGACAGCTGCTTTAGAAAGGATACTTCAAAAATTCCATCTGCCGATTACGTACGATCTAAGTCATCCAGATGAATTATTCCACGCGATAACCCATGATAAGAAAGCAAGAGGAAGCCAATTGAATATCATCTTGCTAGAAAAGATTGGGCAAGCAAAAATCGTTCCTGTTCCCACAGAGACATTCAAAGATTACTTAGGAGGACTGTAAGATGCGTTATATGACTGCGGGAGAATCCCATGGACCAGAATTAACAGCCATTATTGAAGGACTACCAGCAGGATTACCTCTGTCAGAAGAAGAAATCAATCACGAACTCGCTCGCAGACAAGCTGGTTACGGCAGAGGAGGAAGGATGAAGATCGAAAAAGATCGTGTTCGGATCACGTCTGGCATCCGTCACGGCAAAACAATTGGTTCACCTGTCACTTTAGTGGTAGAAAATAAAGATTGGAAAAATTGGACAACTGTCATGTCTGTAGCAGAAGTGCCTGAAAAAGACCAATCACTGCGGCGAGTTGCACGTCCGCGTCCAGGACACGCGGATTTGGTAGGCGGTATGAAATACCATCATCGAGATCTTCGGAATGTGCTTGAACGGTCCTCTGCAAGAGAGACGACCATGCGTGTAGCAATCGGCGCAATTGCCAAGAAAATTCTGGAAGAACTTGACATCATCGTAGCAGGACACGTGATTTGTCTTGGTGGAATCCAAGCAGAAATACCTGGAAATATCTCGATTCAAGAAATCAAAGAAATTTCTGAAGCGTCAGAAGTACGAGTTGTTGATCCAGCAGTTGAGCAAAGAATAAAAGATTTGATCGATCAGACAAAGAAAAATGGAGATACGATCGGAGGAATTGTAGAAGTGCTCGTTGGAGGCGTTCCAGCTGGATTAGGAAGCTACGTACAATGGGACACGAAGCTAGATGCCAAAATCGCACAAGCTGTGGTTAGTATCAATGCCTTTAAAGGCGTAGAATTTGGGGTCGGATTCACTTCTGGTTCATTACCAGGCTCAGAAGTGATGGATGAGATCCTATGGGAAGAAGAAAGAGGCTATTTCCGACGTACCAATAATCTAGGCGGCTTCGAAGGCGGAATGACCAATGGCGAACCACTTGTCATTCGCGGGGTCATGAAACCCATTCCTACATTGTACAAGCCACTTCAAAGTGTTGATATCGATACAAAAGAACCTTACAAAGCAAGTGTAGAACGTTCGGATAGTACAGCAGTTCCTGCAGCTAGCGTCGTTGCGGAAAATGTTGTAGCCACTGTGGTAGCGACAGAGCTATTGTCAAAATTCCCAAGTGATTCGCTTGTTGAGTTGAAAGCTGCAGTGAAGGAGTACCGTGACTACTTGAAACATTACTAAAAAGGGGGCAAATAAGATGGCACAACATGTTTTTATCGTGGGGCTTGGACTGATTGGTGCTTCTATGGCACTTTGTATTCGTCAGACCAATCCAGAACTGATAGTAGTTGGTTGGGATAGTCAGTCAAAAACCCGTGAGCAAGCAGTAGAACAGCAGATCGTTGATTACGTTGCAAGTGATTTTGAAACAGGTGCAGAACAAGCAGACGTTATCTTATTAGCCGTTCCCGTCCGTACAACCTTAGCTTATCTTGATGTCCTTGAAAGAATCAACTTGTCTGATCACGTCATCATTACGGATGTCAGCAGTACGAAGCAGCAAGTCGTGACATCCGCTGAGCAGAAAAATCTTCGGTTTGTCGGTGGACATCCAATGGCTGGTTCTCATAAATCAGGTATACAGGCAGCAGATGCTAAACTATTTGAAAATGCCTATTACATCTTTACACCTTTGGAAAAGACGAAAAAAGATGTTGAAAAACTGCAAGAACTATTTTGCGGAACCAAAGCAAAATATGTAACTCTTACAGCAAGAGAACATGACCGTATAACAGGAATGCTAAGTCATTTTCCACATATTCTGGCAGCTGGCTTAGTCAATCAGGCAGAACAATTCAATCAAGAGTATCCGCGAGCCAAACAACTGGCAGCAGGAGGCTTTCGAGATATCACTAGGATCGCTTCCTCAGATCCTGTCATGTGGACAGATATTTTGTTGAGCAATAAGCAGATATTATTGGAACGATTGGCAGATTGGCAACAAGAAATGACACAAATAGCAGAATGGATCATGACTGAGAACCAATCGGAAATCTTTTCTTTTTTCAATCGGGCAAAAGAAAGTCGAGACCAGTTGCCTGTCCATAAGCAAGGCGCGATTCCTGCCTTTTTTGATTTATTTATCGATGTGCCAGATGAACCTGGCGTTATTGCAGAAGTAACTGGACTGATCGGAAAAGCGGGAGTTTCTTTGATTAATTTGAAGATCCAAGAGACCAGGGAAGATATTTTAGGAATACTGCAAATCAGTTTTAAAAACCAACAGGATTTGTTACAAGCAAAAAGAATCATTATGTCTAATACCAGTTATCATTGCTGGATCAAATAGGAGGCTGGATAAATGCAATTATTACAACAAATACATGGATTAAGAGGGACTGTTAGGATACCAGCAGATAAATCAATTTCCCATCGCAGCATCATGTTTGGAGCAATTGCTGAAGGAACGACGACTATACAAAATTTTTTGCGCGCAGAAGATTGTCTGAGTACTTTACATGCCTTCCAACAATTAGGTGTCGAGATCGAAGAAGAGGAAGAGGTGATCAAGATTCATGGTCGCGGTAGCCACTCATTTGTCCAACCAACCGAATCAATTGACATGGGAAACTCCGGTACGACCATACGTTTATTGATGGGTATTTTGGCTGGACAGCCTTTTACGACTACTCTGTTCGGGGATGCTTCGTTGTCTAAACGTCCAATGGGGCGAGTGATGGAACCTTTACGCGAGATGGGCGCTGACTTGCAAGGAGAAGAAAATGACCAGTATCTACCAATCACTGTGACAGGAACCCGCTCTTTATCACCTATCCGATACAATATGCCTGTAGCCAGTGCGCAAGTCAAATCTGCTTTGCTGTTTGCGGCATTACAAGCAGAAGGCACATCCGTAATCGTTGAAAAAGAACGTTCCCGTAACCATACGGAAGAAATGATTCGTCAATTTGGCGGAAGGATCACAGTGGAAGATAAAACGATCATAGTGACCGGACCGCAAAAATTAACTGGTCAACAGATAACTGTTCCAGGTGATATTTCATCAGCTGCTTTCTTTCTAGCAGCAGGACTTCTTGTTCCGGAAAGCCAACTGTTGTTAAAAAATGTCGGGGTCAATCCAACAAGAACTGGTATCTTAGATGTGTTGGAGGAGATGGGCGCAGCGATTACCCAGACGAATCACAATGAACAGAACCAATCGGCTGATTTAAGTGTCAAGACGAGTCATTTGAAGAAAGCAACGATTGGTGGAGAAATCATTCCGCGTCTGATTGATGAATTGCCCATTCTAGCTTTAGTGGCTACTCAAGCAGAAGGAATCACGATCATCAAAGACGCAGAAGAATTAAAAGTAAAAGAAACCAACAGAATTGATGCGGTGGCAGAAGAATTACAGAAAATGGGAGCAAAGATAAAAGCGACAGCAGACGGTCTGATCATCCATGGGCCGACACCTCTGCATGGCGCAAAAGTGTCCAGCAGAGGCGATCATCGAATCGGTATGATGCTGCAAGTAGCTGCTTTGATAGCTGATGGACCTTGCGAACTAGAAGGAGCTGAAGCTGTTTCAATCTCTTATCCGGCATTTTTTGACGATTTAGCAGAACTTGTGTCAGGAGGAGAAGCTCATGGCTAGCATTTTGCTGATTGGTTTCATGGGCGCTGGAAAAACAACAATCGGTAAAGGGTTAGCTCAATGTTTACAAAAAGAGTATGTAGATTTAGATACAAAGATTGAGGAACATATCCAATTGTCGATTGCCGAATATTTTCACTATTACGGTGAAAAAAGCTTTCGAAAAGTGGAGTCAGATATTTTAAGAAAGCTGTCAAATGAAGACAAAATTATCGCGACTGGTGGAGGGATTGTCCAAAGTGCAGAAAATCGGCGTTTTTTAAAAACACAGCCGATTGTTCTTTACTTAGAGGCAGAAGCGGACTGTCTAGTTGATCGTATCCAACAAGATGAAACGTCTATTCGACCTTTAGCTCTTGGAAAAACAAGAGAAGAAATAAAAGCATTATTGGCACAACGACTTTCTTGGTATGAAGAAAGTGCGACACATCGAATCAACACGACCAATCAAACACCAGAAAAGATCATCGATACCATTATAGAAAGGATCAAAAGCATATGAACGTCAGCTATCTAGGGCCAGAAAGTTCATTCACTTATCAGGCGGCTTGTCAGCTATTTCCTACAGAACAATTGACTGCGTATGCTTCCATCCCTGTTTGTTTGCGCGCTTTGTTTCGCAAACAAGTCGATCTGGCTGTCGTTCCTGTAGAGAATTCATTGGAAGGAGCTGTTCATCACACAATCGATCTTCTTTCCAAACATCCAGAAGTCGAAGTTAAAAGTGAAATCGTTCTTCCTATCAAGCAGCAGCTTTTAGGCAATCCAGCAACAAAGATTACAAAAATCCTTTCACATCCACAAGCACTAGCACAATCACAACAGTTTTTAGAAACGCATTATCCTAATGTTCCTTTAGTAGCAACAGAATCAACAACTGCTGCAGCAATGTATGTAGCAGAACATCCGAAAGAAGACGCAGCAGCGATTGCTTCATTAGAAACAGCACAGCATGTTGGATTGGAGATCTTAGCTGAGAATATCCAAGATAATGAGTTGAACCAGACACGTTTTTGGATCGTCGGTGACCGAAAGATGACCAGCCAGCAGTCAGCTCCAGTAAAAATGAGTGTCATCTTGACACTACCTGCTAATCGGCCAGGGATGCTTCATAAAATGCTGGCAGCTTTTGGCTGGCGGGAAATCAACTTAAGTAAGATTGAATCCCGACCATTGAAAACTAGCTTGGGAGAATATTTTTTCGTGATCGATTTGTTGTTGGACCGTCCAATGACATTAGTAGAGAATGCGCTCCAAGAAATCAAGATGCTCGGAGGAGAAAGTCAAATATTGGGCTGTTATCCAGTGCTGACAGTAGAAGAGACGCGTAGATGAAAGTCAAGAATACTGATTGATTTATTTAACTTAAAATAAAAAAATCAGCGCTTGGCTATTCTTTATTTTTGATATTCTGATTGATTTTTAGGAAGAAGCGGTAGACAAATCGTTACAGTCGTTCCTGTCCCAATCACTGATTGGATCGTTAAGCCATATGCATCGCCATACATTAGGCGTATCCGCTCATCTACATGGCTGATGCCGATTCCTGAAAAATGATCATTTTTTTGTTTGGTATTTTCAGTATCGAAGCCATCGCCGTTATCAATCACTTCGAATAAAAGAAGCTGATTTTTTGTTTTGCCGTACACCGTGATGAATCCTTGCGTTTTATTGTGAAAAGCATGAAGATAGGCGTTTTCGATAATTGGTTGAAGGATCATATTCGGCATAGATAATGACTGCAGTTCATCAGGAATCATTATTTTAGCCGAGATTCTTTCGCCATATCGCATACTCAAAAGATCGATGTAACTTTGTACGCTTTTGATTTCTTCCTTGACTGGAATCACTTCTTCTTTTTTCCCAATCGTACTTCTTAGTAAAGTAATGAAACTGTCGATTCCTTGAACTGCTTCATCTGTTTTTTTCTGCCAAATCAAAAATTTCAAGCTAGTCAGCGTATTATAAATAAAATGGGGCTGTATCTGTGCTTGCATAGTTTGGATTTCAAGCGAACGTTTCTTCTTTTCGTCTTGGATCGTCTGTTCATAATGATGCTGAGCATTACTTAGCAATTGATTGATCGTATTCCCTAGCAATTGGACTTCATGGCTTCCTTGTACAGGAACAGTAGCTTTTAAGCCATCTTCCTCTAGCCGTTTTAGCGAATCAATCAAGCGGTAGATCGATTTTGTGTGTCGATCCAAATACATAAATACCAATGAGCCAGCAAAAGCAAGTGTCACGATATTATACAAAATAATCGGAAAAATCACGCCCATTTGGTTAGATAAAGAATGAAGATCGACTTGACTGAGTAATGTACAATCCTGGCGGTACAGAGGAAGACGGGTCAACTGCTGTCCATTTGAAATCGTTGTTTCACCTACTGTTAGTTTTTTGAAAATCATTGATCGGCTCCCAATTGTATTTTCTTCATTTGATGCGATGATCGTCTGTTCTTCGTTCATGAAGGAGATCTTCGATATCTCAGGATTTACTACAGATTGAAAAAGATTCGCTAGTTGCTTGGATGAGATCGATAAAACAGCATATCCGTAAACGTGATTCAATGTATTTTTCAGTTTTTTGACAAAGAAGACGCTGGGTGCTTTCTTATCGCGAAGAGTCAATCCGTGGTGTGCAAAAAGCATTTGTGTATCAGCAGCACGTTCATTCACTCTCTGAGCAATCGCAGATTGAAAAAAAGAATCGGCAGATACGGCAGTGAGCATGTCGTTTCCGACAAAAGTTCTTCCATTTTCTCCAAAGATCAATACATCGTAATCGATCATTGGATGGATTTTTGAAAGAGAGTCATTCATTTTTTGGATTGTTCTTAGTTGCTGAAGCTGTTCCATATGTTGGGCTGGATCATTGGAAAAATAGCTTTTGACAGCTGGATTAGAATCAAAAGCGGCTAATGTATTCTCGATTGTATCATTCAAACTTTCAAATTCAGATTGAATCTTTTTTAGTACCACATCATTCGATTGATTGAACAGCTGGATATAGGCATCCCTTGATCGATGATAAATAAACAAAGAAATGACGATGGCTTGCAGAAAAAGACCGATGAACAAAATGAACAGAAGTTTGGCAAAGAGTTCATGCTCTTTGATTTTTTTTCTCATTTTACAAAAGTTCCTTTACGGTATTGAGAAGGTGTCATTCCTGTCTCTTCTTTAAAAAACTCTGGAGAAATAACCCAGTTCGGTATAGCCGACTTTCTCACAGATTTCCGTCAAAGTAAGCCGTGTTTCCGTCAAAAAGAGCTTGGCTTTACTGATACGGACTTTTTTTAGATATTTTGAAAAGTTGATACCAAATTTTTCAGTAAAGATGGCTGAGAGATAGCTATATGAAAAATGATATTTTTCGGATAAAAGTTGTAAATTGATTTCTTTCTCATAATTTTCCTGGACGAACTCGTAGATCAAAGTCAAGATATCGAAATTGTCTTTTTTTGCATTTGCAGAAAAGTGGGTGAGTTTCTCAAGTGTTTCTTTGACAAGAATAGAAAAATCTTCGAAATACTCAGCATCGGCTAATAAAGAAGGAAGGGCGATCTTGAGCAAAGAAAGTTCTTCATTCCCAACATGCTCGTCAGCCAAAGCGTTGAGTAATGCATAGAAACGATTGATTGCCTCATGTTTCAAATAAGCTGGATCAATAGGCTGTTCCAATATCGTCGTGAAGAAATTCTCAAGTTCTTTGACAGCTAAAGCGTAGTCTTTATGAACGATTTTTGTTAAATAACTACTTGCTTGCTGCTCGTGGTTGGTTAATAACGGAAGAAGTTCATGCTGATAAGCAAGGTTCTTTCCCTTATGATAGAAACGTTGTCCTTTGGTGCAATTTCTGATCTCTTGGAATATTTCATTGATATCTTGGATTGCAAAAGAATCAGAAACAACAAAAAAATCACCTGGAAAAACTTCTTGACGAAACTTTTGAACAAACTTCCTAAGTGTATCTTTGGAATCAGTATTGATTACATAGCCGGATTCTTCCGAAAAGGTAGAAACAGGATAAATAGTAAACGAATCGTCGCTATCCATCAATGAATGGGTGATCGACTGTTTTTGTTTAGAGCCTTGTTTTGAACTGAATGGCCGTTTTTCGGTATATAACAGAAAAACAAGGTGTGTTCAAAAAGAAGAGGGTCAAGCAATGGACGAGTTTGTCCAGCAATCTGCTGTGAAAGATTCTCGCAGATCTGCTCATAACGATTGGTGATTGGGCTTTTGTTGGGCTTTTTTTTGATTTTTTGTGAAACGGCAGTTAAGGAATTTAGAAAAAAATCAGGACTCAATCGAGGCTTTAAAAGATAATCAGCGACGCCTTCTTTAAAAGAATCTTTAACCATATCAAATTCATCATAGCTAGAGAGGATAAGGATCTGTGTTTCAGGTTGTTGCTGTTTTAATAGCCGCGATAATTCGATTCCATTTAATTCAGGCATCATTACATCTGTGACCACGATATCGATTGCATGTACCAAAGAAAAATCAAGCGCTTTCAGCGGACTGGAAAAAGTCCCTATTAATTGAAACCCGTGCTCAGACCAATTGATCAACTGTTTCATTCCATCTAAAATCGTCTGTTCATCATCGATAAGAATTACGCGTATTGGCATTTTTTTACCCGCCTTAAGAATAGTCTTGTAATTTAAAAATACTTATTTCTAGGAGAAAATGCAAGGATATTTTTATTTTAAAGAAACCTCACCATTTCGATCTTTGGTCTAGATGCTAAGATTATTCCTTTTGTCATAGTTGATTTGTATTTTTTTATTATTTTAGGAGAAATTTTTGAAGTATCTGAATAATAAAGAAACCGTTTTCAAATTTTGGTATGATGAATGTAGCAAACGTAAACAACTAATGGATGGAAAAGGAGCGGATAAAAATGAACATCAGAAAGTTAATTGCTGGAGTCGTTTGTTTAGCGGCAGCATCAGGTTTCTTAACAGGATGCGGAAGTGCTAGTAGTACAGCAGACAAAGAAGAAAAAGTCACTGTCTGGGCGTGGGATGAGACATTCAATATCAAAGCAGTGAATGAAGCAAAAAAAGTTTATGAGAACGAAGAAACAGAGATAGAAGTTGTTACGATGTCTCAGGATGATATCGTTCAGAAACTGAACACCGCTTTAGCGAGCGGGAATACAGAAGGATTGCCCAATATCGTCTTGATTGAAGATTATAGGATACAAGGCTATTTGACTTCTTATCCAGATGCATTCGCTAATTTGTCTGCTATTGTAAAGGAAGATCATTTTGCACCGTATAAATTTGCGGTAAACAAAGTAGGAGATAAAATATACGGTGTTCCTTTCGATTCGGGCGTAACAGCAAACTTCTATCGTACGGATCTGATGGCAGAAGCAGGTTATACAGAAGAGGATATGGAGAATCTGAAGTGGGACGAGTATATTCAAGTAGCGCGAGATGTCAAAGAAAAGACGGGAAAGAAAATCGCTGAAGTCAATCCTTCTGACCTTGGTCGAGTAAGGATGATTATGCAACAGGCAGGAGAATGGTATACATCTGAAGATGGGGAGACAGTCACGATCCAAGACAATGCATCTTTAAAGTATGGTCTTGAATTGTTTGCCACTCTTTTGAAAGAAGATCTAGTCGAACAAACCTCTGACTGGAATGCTGGAGTAACTGCGATACAATCAGGAGCAGTAGCTTCTAGCCCAACTGGCGCTTGGTATTCTTCAACGATCCAAGGAGCAGAAAACCAATCTGGAAAATGGAAGATTGCACCAATACCTGCACTTCCAGAAAATCTGCAAAAAGCGCAAGCTTCTAACCTTGGCGGCGCTGGCTGGTATGTGATCAAAGGAGTAGCTGGAGAAGATTCAGCGAAAGATTTCCTAGAAGCAACGTTTGCTTCGAATGAAGAACTGATGGGCACTCTTGCGAAAGAAATCGGACTAGTATCTACGATGCTTAGCGCGAATGAACAAGAAGCTTATCAAGAAGCTTCTGAATTTTACAGTGGTCAAAAGATCTTTGACGATTTTTCAACATGGACATCTGAAATACCAGAAGTGAATTACGGACATGAGACCTATGCAATTGAAGCAGTCGTAGCTGAAGCTCTTCATCGAATCATCAATGGAGAAGAGACAGACAAGGTACTAGCAGATACACAAAAACAAGTAGAAGCACAATTGGCTAATTGATCGGTGGTAAAAAAGTGAATTTCTTCGCTTTTTCATCAGACAAACGAAAAGACAAAAAAGATCACGTCTGCCTTACAGATATTGTCTTTCTTGTCTTTTCATGTAGATAATCAATGATAGAATTGGAGGGAAAAGAATGAAGCAGAAAGATTTATTCAAAAACGGGCATGCTTTTTTAATCTTGCCAGTCATTTTGATATCAATCATGGTTTTTATTCCGATGGTTTTGGCTTTGATCACGTCTTTTCAAAGTGGTCCCCCTGTCAATATGACATTTAACGGGTTAGGTAATTATCAGCGGATGTTGACAGATGCAACTTTTAAAAAAGCTTTTTTTAATACATTCCTGTATTTACTTGTACAAGTACCGATCATGTTGTTTCTAGCACTTTTTATTTCCAACCTTTTAAATGATAAAAAGTTGAAATATAAAGGGTTGTTTCGAACCGCTATCTTTCTTCCATGTATCACTTCGATGGTCAGTTATTCTCTGATCATGAAAAGTCTATTTTCTCAATCTGGCCTTGTAAACAACTTGTTGTTGGGCATTGGTATGATTGACACACCGATTGGCTGGTTGACTCATCCAATTTGGGCGAGAGTTCTGATCATTCTTTCGATCACTTGGCGTTGGACTGGATACAATATGATTTTTTTCCTTTCAGGCATGCAAAATATTGATTCGGAGATTTATGAAGCAGCATCTATTGACGGTGCTTCTAAATGGCAGCAGTTTATCAAAGTGACGATCCCAAATTTAAAACCAATCATTTTGTTTACTTCCATTACTTCGACGATCGGGACATTGCAGCTTTTTGATGAAGTACAAAATATTACTGGCGGGGGACCAGCAAATGCAACGACCACCCTATCTCAATACATCTATAATTTGAGTTATAAATTCACGCCTAATTTTGGATATGCGGCAGCAGTTTCCTTTGTTATTGTTTCCTTTATTGTGATATTGTCGATAATCCAAACGAAAGTAGGAGGAGAAAGTCGATGAAAAATATGGTAGAAAAAGAAACAATCGAACGCCCCAACGTCAAAAAACAAGCATTAGAACTTCGTTCGACAATTGGGTCAGTATTAAAGTATACAGCATTAAGCATCCTATCATTTATTTCCATTTTCCCTTTTGTCTGGATGGTTTTGGGAATGACGAATACACCCGTGGATATCACATCGGGAAAAATAAAGATTGGCAGTAACTTGATCATCAATTTTCAAAATTTGTTTTCCAATGAGCTGAATTTTACTCGTTCCCTTTGGAATTCAGCGATGATCGCTTTGGTGACCACTGTGTTTGCATTGCTGATTTCGTCAATGGCAGGATATGGATTTGAGATTTATCAAAGTAAACGAAAAGACCTAATTTTCAATATTCTACTGCTATCGATGATGGTTCCTTTTGCGGCATTGATGATCCCTTTATATCGAATGTTTTCACAATTGAACGGAACGGTTTTGGGAATCAACAGTTTCTTGGTTGTCATCCTGCCATCTGTTAGCACTGCTTTTTTGATCTTCTTCTTTCGACAAAATGTTAAATCTTTTCCAAAAGATCTAGTAGAAGCCGCTCGATTAGACGGTCTAAAAGAACTAAGTATTTTTTTTAGAGTGTATATGCCGACGGCTAAAAATACCTATGCCGCGGCTGCAATCATCACATTCATGAGTAGCTGGAACAATTATTTATGGCCCTTAGTAGCTTTGCAATCTCCTGATAAACGGACGGTTCCGCTTGTTTTATCTGCTATGGGTGCTTCCTATACACCAGACTATGGAATGATCATGGCTGGATTAGTCATCGCTACTTTACCAACTGCCATCGTATTTTTTGTTTTGCAAAAGCAATTCGTCAAGGAATGATCGGCTCTGTAAAATAAAAAAACACAATAAGCGCGTTCCTTCAAAGTCATTTTTCCAAGTAAAAAGATACTTTTGGGACGTGTGTTATTTTATGTTGAGAAAAATTAAATGATAACGTTTTAAGTTTGTGCTCGAAAACTCTTTCATTTTAAGGTAAACTTAAAGAGTAAAGGAGGAGGATACATGCTAAAAAATTTTAAAGAAGTGATTGCTGCTATATTGCCGATGACTGTCCTGATTGTCATTTTAACGTTTGTTTTTGCACCGTTAGAAGGAGAAGACCTCGCTTCATTTCTGGTTGGTGCGGCAATCATGATGATCGGAATGACGCTCTTTTTGTTTGGAGCAGATTATTCTATGATGGAAGTCGGAGATCTAGTAGGGAAATATATGATCAAAAAGAAAAGTTTGACCGTTTTGGTCAGTTTGGGATTTGCTATCGGGATCGTGATCACGATTGCTGAACCTTCCGTGCAAGTTTTGGGACAACAAGTATATGATATATCTGACGGAGAGATTGGCAGAGTGTTGCTGATTGGGATCGTCAGCGTCGGCACTGGAGTATTTCTAGCCTTTGCGCTGCTTCGGGTCGTATTCAAGCTATCCTATTATCAATTGATGGCTATAGGCTACATAGGCGTTTTGATCGCCTCATTTTTCACCAGTTCCGAATTTATGCCGATTGCTTTTGATTCGGGGGGAGTGACTACTGGTCCAGTAACTGTTCCATTTATCTTGGCCCTTGCCGGAGGGATGACTAGTATGATCAAACAAAAGAAAAATGAAAATGACAGTTTTGGAATGGTCGGTATTGCTTCGTTAGGGCCGATTCTTGCCGTGATGATTTTGGGGGTGATCTTCCAATGAGTTTCTGGCAGCAAGTGATAGATGGAATCGAAATCGTTACCATGGAAGTCATTTTGGCAGTGGCACCTATCGTAATCCTATTTGTTTTAATGAATATCATTAGTTTTCGTATGCGCAAAAAGCGTTTCTTTGACATTATGAAAGGTTTCTTGATAACGACTATTGGGTTGATCCTTTTCCTGCACGGAGTCAATATGGCTTATGTACCGGTAGGACAGCATTTAGGCAGTGCTATTGCGGGATTGCCTTACAATTATATACTGGTTCCCCTTGGCTTTTTAATGGGGTTCTTAGTAGGGTTTGCTGAGCCGGCGATTCATGTAATGATCAAACAGGTTGAAGAATTGAGCGAGGGGAGAATCCGATCGAAAATCATGCTGATGGTAATTTCAATTGGGATCGGCGCAGCAGTAGGATTGTCTATGTGGCGTTTGCTCGTCGGATTCTCTCTTTATTATTTCTTGATCCCAGGATACGGGCTAGCATTTATTTTAGGACGAAAAGTGGACAAGATCTTTTTAGCAATGGCTTTTGATAACGGTGGAGTAGCAACGGGCCCGATGTGTTCGACATTTATTTTATCAATGAGCGTGGCAATCGCTGCACAAATTGAAGGAAGAGATCCGATCATTGACGGGTTTGGTGTGGTTGCAATGATTGCATTGACACCAATATTATCCACTTTAGTACTAGGATATATTTATAAACGAAAAGATGAAAAAGACAGAATCGAAAAAGAAAGATTGCAAAAATTGGGGGAAAGCAAATGAAAGATCTTGTAGCATTGAATCTTCACATGATTGTGACGATCGTTGACGGAGGAATGGGCGAAGATGTTATCGACTTTTCAAAAGAAGCAGGTGCAGCAGGCGGAACGATCTTACATGGAAGAGGTTCTGGTGTACATGATTCAGGGAAATTTTTAGGTTTGGACATTTCGCCAGAAAAAGATATTGTGTTGACATTAGTACCCGATAGTTTGACGAATAAAGTAATGGATGCGATTGGTCAAGGCATCAACATCGATATTCCAGGTAATGGTATTTGTTTTAGTATTGATGTAGACAAAGTCATTGGTATCACTAAGATTCATCAATATCGAGAAATTATCGGAATGCAAGAACTTTTAGATGAAAATAACGATAGAGAAAAGTCTGAATCATAGACAAGCGTTTGAAGAGGAAATAAACACAAACAAGAAGGCGGATGAGCGTTATTTCCGCTTTTTTGTTTGTATTTTTCTCGTGAATACTTATGAAATAGTAAATTTTTATGAAATTCTACTCTAAGCATCAGACTTTCTTTTCAAAATATGCTATTTTAAAAATGATGAAAAAAGGGGGAGAAAAATGAATTTTTTAGTTGTTTTAAAAGATACTCTGATTGAGCGATCTACATTTCTATATGTTCAATTGCAGGAAAATAAAACATTGCTGCATTTTTCACCAGAGTTCCATCTAGAGGGGCTAACATTAGGAGAAATCTATCAAGCAGAAGGGCTGTCGGCTGGTTTGCACTTTTTTAAGGTAGAATTGGAATTACCAGTAAAAGATTATATCGAGCTTTCTCTTGAATCTTGGGATCGAGCAGTGGTTGAACTGTTTCCAGAAGGTTTAATGATCGATACAAACGATGGGAAGATCCATCTGACTGCAGCAGAACTGCAAAAACAAATGCGTTATCAAATAGATGACGAAAATTCTTTTTCTATTTTTAGACGTCAGCAAAAGATTCTAAAAAGCTTTTTAAAAGTGATCAGTAAAAAACGGAATCTGATCAAAACGACACAGCTGTTGAAAAAATATCCAGGTCTGCTTCACACGTCTATTCAATTTCCTCAATTGATTACGATGATCCATCGTTTTATACGTATGCAACAGCTACCATCTAAGAAGCTGTTTCTTCCATTGACGGACACATTTCGAGTAGTCAACAGAGAAGATAAAAAGAAAGTGATTGTGATTGACTTTACCAGAAATCGGAATGTCCTTCACCAAGTTGCAATGGAAAAGGCCAATTAAGGCTTTTTCTTTTTGGATTTTTTTGTCATAATAAATATTAGATGATGGAGGAGATAATATGATGCAAACATGGTTAGAAAGGCTAATACGATTTCAGCAGAACTATCACAAACTTATGCAGGGAAGATATGCGAAATTTGATCAGTTGAATCGCGGTCTATTGATCGCTGCGCTTGTCTTTAGTTTGCTAAGTCGTTGGTTGCCCTATAGAATCGGACAATTGTTGTTCATCGTCTTTTTCGGATGGATGATATTTCGTTTCCTATCAAAAAAAATCTACCCCAGACTAAATGAGAATCAACGTTATTTGAAATATCTTGATAGAGTCAAAGAAAAATATCATCAGATAAAAAACAAAAAGCAAGTCAAAATGGATCGAAAAAGTTATACTTTTTTTGAGTGCCCGAATTGTCATCAAAAGCAGCGTGCACCTAAAGGAAAAGGACGAATACGTGTGACATGCAAAACATGTGGTATAAAATTCGAAACGAATGTTTAAGGGAGAAAAGAATGAAATTAGTATTATTACGTCATGGCGAAAGCGAAGCAAATTTTGAAAATTACTGGACAGGATGGCTAGATGTCGCCTTAACAGAAAAAGGAAAAGAACAAGCAGCAGTTGCCGGTCAAAAAATGCTTGAAGCCGGACTTCAATTCGATGCCGTTTATACCTCTGTTTTGAAACGTGCGATTCTTACCGGACAAGTCGCACTAGAAGAAATGGGTCAGTTATGGCTTCCTATAATAAAAACATGGCGTCTAAATGAACGGCATTATGGGGATCTTGTGGGTAAAAACAAAGATAAGATGAAAGAAATATACGGAAAAGATCAAGTAAAAACATGGCGCAGAGGATATACGGAAGTTCCGCCGTTAACCGCAGAAAATAGATTTGACCGCAGATATGATCACTTGGATCCGCATTTGATCCCATACGGAGAAAGTCTGGAAATGACAGTGAATCGGATCATTCCCTTATGGCAAGATCATCTAGCACCAAAACTAAAAGATCGGCAAGATTTACTAGTTGTGGGTCATGGTAATAGCATCCGAGCACTGACAAAATATTTAGAAGATGTTCCTGAAGATCAAATGGATACGATCGATATCCCAAATGCACAACCAATCCAGTATACATTAGCAGATGATTTGACAATTCTGGACAAAAAAATACTTTAAAGAACACCTTTATCTAAAAGTGAGAGATAGAAAAAAGAAGCAAAGGAATGGAACAAAAGGAACATGAAAAATTATATATGGGACTTTGATGGTACATTGTTTGATACGTATCCCGCAATGGTAGATGGTGCATGGCAAGCACTAAAAGATTTTGGTATCAGTATGGACAAAAAAGAAATCTACTTCAAAATGAAAAAGTATTCTACTAGTTATTTGATCAATGAATCAAACTTGAATGCCAGAGAGTTTAATGAATTATTTCACCGATATGAAAAAGAAAGTACGGAAGTTTCCCGTCCATTTCCAGAAACGAAACAAGTACTGGAAATGCTAAAAGACAACGGCGGTCGTCATTTCATCCTGACCCACCGTTTGACAGAATCAACATGGGGCCTGTTAAAAGAACATCGATTGGCACATCTGATTGAGGAAGTAGTAGGGATCGATCAGGACTTTCCTCGTAAACCTGATCCAGCATCTTTAAATTATTTGATCGATACTTTTCATTTAGAAAGAACAGACACGATGATGATCGGCGATCGTCGTTTAGATATCGAAGCAGGGAAAAATGCAGGAGTCGCTACTTGTCTTTACGACATCGATCATTTTCTGGGTGAGATCCCGGCAGATTATGTGGTAGGAAATCTGAATGAAATCCTTACCTTGCAGAGCATCATTAAAAAGTAGTATCCCCTTTCAAAGGAGATATGTTATAATTTTCATAAAGGAGTGATAAAATTATATGGAAATCAGAAGACAAAAAGAAGTTGTAGAAGCATTTCATTATGATATGAGATTGCCGAACCAAGAAGTAGAAACAGATTTGAAAGTAGGCTTCTCGCCTTTAAAAGAAACGATCGAAAACTATCCGAAAGAACATAGCATCGTAGGAGCACGCTTAGAGTTCCGTTTAGTGTTTGATACATATGTTTTATCTGGAAGTGTGAGTCAGATCAATCATATCCTCAATCGGAAAATTGAAGGTCAAAATGATGTCACACAAGAAGAAGTGGACGAGCTAGTAGCACCGTTATTCGATATCGTACGCCGAATGTCTTATGAGGTGACAGAGATCGCCTTAGATCAGCCTGGGGTAAAATTGAATTTTCAATCAGAAAAACAAGAATAGACAGTAAAAACATACCTGCGATAGATTAAAGCTATCACAGGTATGTTTTTTTATTACTAATTGTAAGCAAAAAGAATGTCATTTCGATAAAAATCGTCTAAAATATAAAAGTCACTGAAAAAAATTTTTTCAGGAGGATGGTTGAAGAATCATTCTCGGGAACCTTTACTTCCTTCGATGGACTTGTCATTAATAATATGAGGAGGAGAAAAATGACAACACTCATCACAGTTTTAGTGGTTCTAGTTTTTGCGGCATTATTATATGTGTTCTATCGTATGCAAAAGCGCCATACAAAATTTTCAACACGCGTCTTTACAGCATTAGGAGTTGGTATCGTCTTTGGCGGTCTGCTTCAATTGATCTTTGGTGTAGACGACAAAGTCGTTACTCAATCAATGGAATGGATCGGGATTGTAGGTCAAGGATATGTATCATTCTTGCAAATGCTAGTTATGCCTTTAGTGTTTATTTCGATCATTGGTGCATTCACAAAAATGAAAGTTTCTGAAAAGCTAGGGAAAATTAGTGCGACTGTATTGACTTCTTTACTTGGAACAACAGCTATTGCAGCATTGATCGGAATTGGTTCAACAATGCTGTTCGGACTCCAAGGAGCTAAATTCACACAAGGAGCTGCAGAAACAGCACGAATCTCTGAACTGGCAACACGTCAGGAAACAGTTGAAAACTTATCGATTCCACAGCAGATTTTATCCTTTATCCCTAAAAACGTTTTTGCTGATTTAGCAGGTAGTCGTGCAACAAGTACGATTGGAGTCGTTATTTTCGCGGCATTTGTCGGAATCGCTTATCTAGGCGTGAAAAGAAAAGCGCCAAAAGAAGCAGCATTCTTTTCAGATTTAGTCGACAGTCTGTATAAAATCATTATGCGGATCGTGACGCTTGTTTTGCGTTTGACACCTTATGGAGTATTTGCTTTGATGACAAACGTTTTGGCAACAAGTGATTTTGCAGCTATCGTCAATTTAGGTAAATTTGTCGTTGCTTCTTACGTAGCATTGCTTGCTGTTTTGATTGTCCACTCACTGATTTTGATTGGTGCAAAAGTCAATCCAATCAACTATTTCAAAAAAGCCTTTCCGGTATTGAGCTTTGCGTTTACTTCACGTTCAAGTGCTGGAGCTTTGCCATTGAATATCGAGACTCAGACAAAAGCTTTAGGAGTAGATGATGCAACAGCTAATTTCTCAGCAAGTTTTGGTTTGTCTATTGGACAAAACGGCTGTGCTGGCGTTTATCCAGCTATGTTGGCAACGATCGTCGCACCAGCAGCTGGAGTGAATGTCTTTAGTTTGGAATTTATTTTGATGCTTGTGGCAATTGTAACAATCAGTTCTTTTGGTGTAGCTGGAGTCGGTGGGGGCGCAACATTTGCTTCACTGATCGTTTTAGGGGCAATGAACTTGCCAGTAGCAATCGTTGGGTTAGTTATCTCTGTTGAACCATTAATCGATATGGCACGTACAGCAGTAAACGTCAGCGGTAGCATGGTAGCTGGTATCGTGACAAGTGCACGCATCAAAGATTTAGATCGCGATGTCATCAATGATGATTCTAAAGTGATCGATGTGAATGCATAGTCAAAAAGAGGTTGTGATAGAAGTGGTCAGCTTTAAGAAATAAGAAGAAGTTTCCTAAAAATAGTTTCTCAAATTTTTGTGAAATTTCGGCTTATTTCCGAGAAGCTACTTCTGAAACACCGTGAATAAGAGGTTGTGAAAAAGCTGCCCTGCATCAAGTAATAAGAACAGCCAAACAAAAATAGTTCCTCATATTTTACGTTTGGTTGAGCTTATTACCGCAGATGCAAGCTTTTGAACACCGTTTAAGAAAGAGGTCGTGAGCCTGCCGTTTCACTCTGAGTCACAAAGAGCAATTTCAAAAAATAGCTTCTCATGTTTGTTGAATATTGTGTCTTGTGACCGAGGAGTTGTCAGGAGAACACCGTTTACCAGAGGTTGTGACTTGTTTTTAGTCACGACCTCTTTTTTTATTTATTCCATATAAATACACATTATTTATTCCGAAAAGTGAAAGCGCAAATAACAAAAACAACCAACTTATTTATTATTAAAGAAAAGCGTATTTAAGTAGGACGATTCTGTTGAGAGCTTTCGTAGATTTTCCCATTTTCCTATGGTAAACTGACAAAGTTGAGAATGTTAGAACAGATCGTTTAGGAGGAAACAGATGTTTACGAATGAAATAAAAATCATGCTTTATGTGGACGATGTAGAAAAAAATGCAACGTTTTGGAGAGCAGTTGGCTTTGCGGAAAAAGATCGTCAAGAAATGGATGGGACGCTTATAATTGAAGTAGGAGTTGAGGACAGTCAAACCTCATTTCTGTTATATGATCGAGCATTTGTTGAGTCCCATTCACCTGGCACAGCTACTAGTGCCCCATCTTTGATGTTTTACAGTAAAGATATCTTTGGACTATATAAAAAAATGCAGACGCAATCAGTCACATTAGGTGATATGGTACAGCTTGGAGAAGAATATGTCTTTAACTTTGCTGATCCCGATGGCAACTACTTTGCGGTTACAGGTAAATAATAGAAATAAAGACTTTGTTTTTCTGTGCGAAACAGGAAAGCGAAGTCTTTTTAATTCAAATAATAATATTATGTAAACAAAAAACTTTCCATGCGTAATTATACACAAGCAAATAAATCGTCAAATGCGAACGCCTTCTTTATACTGTTTAGGAACGAAAAGAAGGAAGGAAGAAATACATGGATTATCAAGTACTGCTTTATTACAATTATACAAAAATCGAAGAACCAGAGGAATTTGCCAAAAATCATTTAGCCTTTTGCAAATCTTTGGATCTTAAAGGTCGTATTCTAGTAGCTGAAGAAGGAATAAATGGTACTGTGTCTGGAACCGTTGAAAACACGACTGCCTATATGAAAGCAATGAAAGCTGATCCTCGATTTGCTGATACGATGTTCAAGATCGATCCAAGCGAAGGACATGCCTTTAAGAAGATGTTTGTAAGATACCGTCCAGAGCTTGTAAGTTTAAAGCTAGAAGAGGACATTGATCCAAACCAAGTGACAGGTGCCTATCTTTCACCGCAAGAATTTAAAGAAGCTATTTTAGATGAACAGACAGTGGTGATTGATGCACGGAATGATTATGAATATGACTTGGGACATTTTCGAGGGGCTGTACGCCCAGATATACGCAGTTTTCGAGAGCTTCCAGACTGGATCCGCGAGCACAAAGAAGAATTTATGGAAAAACGGGTAGTGACCTACTGTACTGGTGGCATTCGTTGCGAGAAGTTTTCTGGTTGGCTTGTCCGTGAAGGATTCAAAGATGTCGGACAGCTGCATGGCGGTATTGCTACTTATGGTAAGGATCCTGAAGTCCAAGGAGAATTATGGGACGGCAAGATGTATGTGTTTGATGAACGGATCGCTGTCGATATCAACCAAGTAGATAAACAAATCGTCGGTCGCGACTGGTTTGACGGAACACCATGTGAACGATATATCAATTGTAGCAATCCTGAGTGCAATCGTCAGATTCTTGCTTCCATTGAAAATGAAGAAAAACATTTAGGAGCATGTAGCATAGAGTGTGCGAAACATCCGCGCAATCGCTATGTTCAAGACCATGGAATCTCTCCAGAAGAAGCAGAACTGCGGTTTACAGCTTTAATTAAATAGAAAACAATAGTTTTGATTGTCGACCATTTCCAATATGCGCTATACTAGCGTTGAGGATGGTGATCCACATGAAATCATTGATTTATGCTATTGGGGATGTCCATGGCAAACATGAGCTTTTTGAAAAACTTATTCACTATTATGATCCAAAGATCCATCAGCTTGTTTTATTAGGGGATCTCAATGATCGAGGTCCTCGTACAAAAGAATGTTTTTTATTAGGAAAGCAATTAGTCGAAGAAACAGGAGCCATTTACCTCCGGGGAAACCATGAAGAATATTTTTTGCAATTTCTGCAATCACCGGAGGACTGGTATGCGCCTTATATGAGAAATGGTGGAAAAGAAACGTTTGAAAGCCTGATTCACCCAGGGGCATCGGAGGAATACTCCCCAACTGAAATCTCGATGATGATCCAATCGAGATATTCAGAACTGATTAAATTTTTAGTCCAGCGCCCCTTGTATTATGAATGGGAAAATTATCTTTTTGTCCATGCCGGTGTGGATTTGACAAAGAAAGACTGGCGTAAGACAAGTCTAAGAGACTTTATTTGGATAAGGGAACCATTTCATGAAGGGAAAAACAATACAGGTAAGACAATTGTATTTGGACATACGATTACACCAATGCTCCATGGAGATATGCAGACAACAGACCTCTGGATTCAGGATCATAAAATCGGAATGGACGGTGGGGCTGTATTCGGAGGGTCATTGCATGGGGTTGTTTTTGACAAGGAAGGTATTCTTCAAGATATTGAATATCAGAACAACGAAGGACCTTGGCATGGAATCTGACTAATGGAAAGAATGAAGGAGCTGTGACTTTGTTGCGGCTCTTTTTATTTTTATAGAGAATATTGTTTCTTTCAGTAGTTTAACCCAGGATAAAAAGTATGATAGAATAAAGAAGCAATTTTTAGCAGAAAAGAGGCATTTTAATGACGGAAAATTTGAACCAGACGATCATTCAGCTTGTACAAAAAGAACTTTCAGACTATCGTCCTAAGCAGTTGACTACTGTACTTAATTTGTTAAATGAAGGAAACACTGTTCCTTTTATCGCGCGTTACCGAAAAGAAATGACTGGAAGTCTTGATGAAGTCCAGATTCGTGAAATCGAAGAGCGGTATGCCTATCTTGAAAACTTAGAAAAACGTAAAACTGAAGTGATTCGGCTAATCGATGAACAAGGGAAACTGACTCCCGAGTTAGAAGCAGAAATCACCCAAGCCGTGAAAATGCAACAAGTGGAAGATTTGTATCGTCCATACAAACAAAAACGACGGACAAAAGCAACGATTGCTAAAGAAAAAGGACTTGAACCACTCGCGAAGTGGCTGATGCAGCTTACAGATGGAGAGGTGCAATCTGAAGCAGAAAAATATATTGACAAAGAAAAAGAAGTCTCTTCTGCCGAAGAAGCGTTGCACGGTGCTCATGAGATTATTGCTGAACAAGTCAGCGATAATGCAAAATTTCGGACTTGGATTCGGTCTTATACGTATAACAAAGGTATGTATGTCAGCAATGTCAAGGATGAGCAAGCAGATGAAAAAGGCGTATATGAAATGTATTATGACTTTGCAGAACCCGTCCATAAAATGGTTTCTCATCGAATATTAGCTACTAATCGTGGAGAAAAAGAAGATATTCTGAAAGTATTCTTTCAAGTAGATGAAGCAGCAATTTTAGCTTACTTGGATCGCCAAATAGTCAAAAATCCTGCCTCTCCTTCTTCTTCATTCGTCAGAGAAGCCTATCAGGATAGTTATAAACGCTTTATTCAGCCAGCAATCGAGCGAGAACTGCGCAATGAATTGACTGAAAAGGCAGATGAGCAAGCAATCGCTATTTTCGGCGAAAACCTCCGTAATCTTTTGTTGCAACCGCCACTAAAAGGTAAAGTTGTCCTGGGATTTGATCCGGCTTATCGTACTGGATGTAAACTAGCAGTCGTAGATGCGACAGGGAAAGTTTTAGCAATCGAAGTTATTTATCCTCATAAACCTGCAGCGCAAGCAAAAAGAGAAGCTGTTGGACCAGCTTTTATCCAATTAATTAATAAATATCAAGTAGATATGGTAGCTATCGGAAATGGTACAGCCAGTCGGGAATCTGAACTTTTTGTGGCTGAGCAGTTGAAATCCGCCGACCATAAAACCTATTACGCTATCGTCAACGAAGCAGGCGCTTCTGTTTACTCCGCTAGCGAAATTGCACGAAAAGAATTTCCGCATCTACAAGTTGAAGAAAGAAGTGCTGTTTCTATTGCCCGTCGCCTGCAAGATCCTTTAGCTGAATTAGTCAAAATCGATCCTAAAGCTGTCGGAGTAGGCCAGTACCAACATGACGTTTCTCAAAAACGTTTGGCTGAACAATTGGATTTTGTTGTGGAAACAGCGGTTAACCAAGTAGGTGTGGATGTGAATACAGCAAGCCCGCAGCTCTTGCAGCATATATCAGGATTGAATAAAACAACTGCCCAAAACATTGTCATTTATCGTGAAGAAAACGGAGAATTCACCGCACGAACTCAATTGAAAAAAGTGCCACGCTTAGGACCAAAAGCATATGAACAAGCAATCGGATTCTTGCGAGTCCCTGGTGGGAAAAACATTTTGGACAACACAGGTATCCATCCCGAAAGTTATTCTATTGCAAAAGAAATATTAACTTCAGTCCAACTTTCAGAAAAAGAGCTTGGTACAGAAGAAGCAGTAGAAAAATTGACACGATTATCCGTAGAGAAACTGGCTGAAAGCCTATCAGTCGGAGAAGAAACGTTAGCCGATATTTTAGCTGGGCTGACACAACCTGGACGAGATATGCGTGATGAGATGCCAGCGCCCTTATTACGTACAGATGTATTGAGTATGGAAGACTTGAAACCAGGGATGGAATTGACTGGAACGGTCCGTAATGTCATTGACTTCGGCGCATTTGTTGATATCGGTGTGAAGCAAGACGGACTTGTCCATATATCGAAACTCAGCAAAAAATTCGTCAAGCATCCTACAGATGTCGTGTCAGTAGGAGATATCGTAACAGTTTGGATAGAACAAGTCGATACGAAAAAAGGCAGAATCAGTTTGACGATGCTTTCCCCTTATGAAGAGTAACAATGAGGAGTAACAAAAATTGACACAAGAAGAACTGCAGCAGTTAGTAGAAGAGATATCATTAAAAAGCTTCCAGCTTCCTTTCAAGCACCAAGCAATGTTCAATCCACGCTTACGTACAACTGGCGGGCGCTATCATTTAAACGATCATCATTTAGATTTTAATGCGAAGCTATTTGAAGAGTCAGACGAAGAGACGATTGCAGGAATCATCAAACATGAACTTTGCCATTATCATCTTCATCTAGCTGGAAGAGGGTATCAGCATAAAGATATGGATTTCAAGTATCTTTTGAAAAAAACAGGAGGGTTGCGCTATGCACCAGCCTTGACGAAGAAACAGATAAAGATGGAGTATTATCGATGCCAAGATTGTTCTGCCACGATCTGCCGCAAGAGAAGAATCGATGTACGCAAATATCGTTGTGGAAGATGTCATGGAGAAATCAAATGGATTGAGACAAAAAGAGAAGACTTTAATGAAGCACAAAAAATCAGATGAAAGGATAGAAGGCCTTTGGAAAAAAGTGAGCAGAGGAATCTAAAAGACTGGAATCAGCTATTAAATTTTTTAGCCGCACCTGAAGAGGGAAATTTTGAGGAACTGACGGCACCTACACTTATTTTAGCTGGAAACTGTCTTCCTATCTTAGCTGATAAAGCAGCACAAATGTATTTAAATGGCCAAGTAGATCAATTGTTTTTGGTCGGAGGGGTGGGGCATGCGACTAGAATCCTTTATGAGAATTTTGAAAAGCAAGGATTTCATTTTGAAGATGGCATGAGTGAAAGTGAAATCTGTCGTCAGTATCTAAAAGAAGTCTATGATTTGCCCGATAAGGCTTTTCTGATAGAATCGAAGTCTACAAATTCTGGAGAGAACGCCACTTTTTCACTGGAGATTCTTCATTCCTTAGGAGCTGTACCAGAAAAAATCTTATTGATGAATGATCCGACACTGCAACGCAGGACTCGAGCAACTTTTGAGAAAGTATGGCAAAATGAACAAACTATTTTCGCGAATGCTGTGCCATTTGTGCCGGAAATCCTTCACTTTTCTGAAGAGATCATCTTTACAGCAAAAGAACTGAATCATCAATGGCCTAAGGAATATTTCCATGCGCTAGTATTAGGAGAAATGGAACGTCTCCATGACGATGAGAACGGCTATGGTCCGAAAGGAAAAGATTTTATTCCTCACATTGATATATCAGAGGAAGTTTGGTCTTCTTACACCAGAATTAAAGAGTCAATAAAAACGGATTTTTCTCGTACTTGACCATTTTAGCAAGCGAATCCTCCTTTCCAAATAAATTTGGTTGAAATTTTCAATCGTTTATAAGATAATGAGGAGCGTGTTGAATGTAATAGCTAAAAGAATGGACGCTAGATAAGAGAAGAGGATTCAAATGGAAAATCAAAATAAATTGTATCATTTTGTTGGTATCAAAGGTTCAGGAATGAGCTCCTTGGCTCTTGTTTTACATGAACAAGGTCTAAATGTCCAAGGATCAGACATTGAAAAATATTTCTTTACACAAAGAGATTTAGAAAAAGCAAATATCACGATTCTGCCATTTAACGCAGATAATGTAAAACCAGGGATGACGATCATTGCAGGAAATGCATTTCCTGATTCACATGAAGAAATCCAGCGAGCAAAAGAATTAGGTTTGGAAGTGATTCGCTATCACGACTTTATTGGTCATTTTATCCAAAATTATACGAGTATCGCTGTAACAGGCTCTCACGGAAAAACAAGTACGACTGGACTGCTCTCTCATGTATTGAGTGGTGTCCGTCCAACAAGTTATCTAATTGGAGATGGAACAGGACATGGTGATCCGCAAGCGGAATTCTTTTCATTTGAGGCCTGTGAATATCGCCGTCATTTCCTTGCCTATTCACCAGACTATGCAATCATGACCAATATCGATTTTGATCATCCGGATTATTATACAAGTATCGACGATGTATTTACAGCTTTCCAAACAATGGCTGGACAAGTGAAAAAAGCTATTTTTGCGTATGGTGACGATGCTTATTTACGCAAATTAAAAGCAAATGTGCCGATTTATTATTATGGTGTCACAGAAAACGATGATATCCAAGCACGAAACATCGAACGCACAACTTCTGGTTCTGCTTTTGATGTCTATCATGGGGATGAATTTGTTGGGCACTTCACTGTACCAGCATTCGGTAAACACAATATCTTAAATGCTTTAGGTGTTATTGCAGTAGCTTATTTCGAAAAACTGGATCTGAAAGAAGTTGCAGAAGAAATGCTGACTTTCCCAGGAGTAAAACGTCGATTCAGTGAAAAGATCGTAGCAGACATGACCGTAGTCGATGATTATGCGCATCACCCTGCAGAGATCAAAGCAACGATTGATGGCGCACGCCAAAAATATCCAGATAAAGAAATAATTGCAGTTTTCCAACCCCATACGTTTACGCGTACGATTGCATTGATGGATGAATTTGCAGAAGCACTTGATTTAGCTGATAAAGTTTACTTATGCGATATTTTTGGTTCGGCTCGGGAAGAACAAGGAAACGTTAAGATTGAAGACCTTGGAGCGAAAATCAAAAAAGGTGGAGAAGTCATCAAAGAAAATAATGTATCTCCATTGTTAGATTATCATGATGCAGTAGTAATCTTCATGGGTGCTGGAGATGTTCAAAAATTTGAACAAGCGTATGAAAAACTTTTAAGCAGCACGACGAAAAATGTACTGTAATACAATTACTGCAGTGTCCTTATAAAAATAGAAAGAGGGGGAGTGGCAAAAATCTTGCCAAGCCCCCTTTTTTGCAACTTATGATAAACGGTGTTCAAAAGCTTGCATCTGCGGTAATAAGCCCAATCAAATCAAAAACATGAGAAGCTGTTTTTTCTTGGCTGTTCTTATTATTTGATGCAGGACAGCTTTTTCACGACCTCTGTAAACTATAGGAATCTGTTAAATCAAGGGAGCAGAACTTGCCTTTTACGCTACTTTTGGTACAATAATGTATGATTAAAAATAAACTGGAGGGTTTCTATCTTGAACATAGGTAAGCCGAGAAAACTAGGAAAAACAATAAATGAAATCGAGGAAGGCGACTCGTTATCCTTAACAGAATCTATTGAAGATAACCAGCTTTTGCTGTATTTGGGATTGACGAATGATGCAAATCCTTTGTATATCCAACATGACTTTGCACAAAAAACAGAATATCAACAGCCAATCGTTCCATCAGTGATGCTGATGGGGATCATCACAAGTGCAATTTCAAAGCATCTTCCTGGACCAGGATCACATGTTGTCAATTTTTCTGTCAATTTTATTGAACCGGTTTTCCATTATGAAACACTGACTTTTCAGTTTGAGGTCATAAAAGTAGATAAGATGAAGGATGTGGTGACGATTTCTGTAGAAGCGGAGAATACGAACGAAGATCGTGTGTTGGATGCTGTCGTTATGGTCCAACCGCCACAAGTTCCTGAATTGGAAATAGCAATCGAAAGTGAAGGTGAATTGAATGAATAATCCAAGTACATCAATGTCAGGTATCAATCGTTTTTATGCAAAAGTTTATGGATTTTTAGGTATGGGACTTGCCCTTAGTGCAGTCACTTCTTACTTGGCTCTTTGGGTATTTCCTTTGCAATTAGCAACTTTTATCAATAATTTTCCACTAGGCTTTGTGGGTCTGTGGATCGTTGAACTGATTTTAGTAATGGTTCTAGGCGTAAAAGCACAAAAGAATCCGAGCTTAGCAATCGGTGGATTTATTGCCTACTCTCTTTTGAATGGCATAACATTAGCGGTTACTCTTGCATACTACGATATTGGAACAGTAACGCAAGCTTTCTTGACAGCTACTTTGATGTTCATGGGGATGTCTGTTGTCGGAGTAACAACAAAAAGAGATCTTAGCGGGGTTGGAAGAGCAGGACAGGCAGCTTTAATCGGAGTGATCATTGCACTAGTCTTGAACATCTTCATTTTGAGAAGTAGCGTAGTTGAGCTGTTCATCTCCCTACTGTTAGTCGTCATCTTTGCAGGGATTACAGCTTATGATAACCAAAGCATCCGTAATATCTATGTCCAGACAAACGGAACAGCACATAGTGGAATTGCTGTATTCATGGCATTGAAGCTGTATTTGGACTTTATCAACTTGTTCTTGGCGTTTCTGAGAATCTTTGGACGGAACAACTAAAAAAGAAAAAAATTCATCAGTTGGGGCTATACCGAATTATTTGGTATGGTCCCGCTTTTTCTTTTCGCATTCCGCAGGATTCTTTGTTAGAATGAATAAGAACTTTACAGTAAGGAGTTAAGAAGATGACAAAAAATAAATTATTACTCGTTGATGGGAACAGTGTGGCTTTTCGCGCATTCTTTGCGCTTCACAATTCTCTTGAACGTTTCAAAAATAGAAACGGTCTTCATACAAATGCAATCTATGCATTCAATACGATGTTTGAAAATGTTATGCAAAAAGAGCAACCGACTCATGTTCTGGTTGCGTTCGATGCAGGAAAAACGACTTTTCGGACAGAAATGTATGCGGAGTACAAAGGTGGAAGATCCAAAACACCTGGCGAATTCAAAGAACAAATGCCATATATACGTGATTTGTTGACAGGACTAGGGGTACAGTATTACGAATTGCCCAATTATGAAGCAGATGATATTATCGGTACTTTGGCAGAAAAAGTAGACAAAGATCAATTTGATGTCGTCGTGCTTTCAGGTGATCGGGATTTGACTCAATTAGCTAGTAAAGAAGTAAAAGTGGATATCACTGTAAAAGGTGTCAGCGATATCGAAAGCTATACACCAGAACATGTAGCGGAAAAATATGATGGGTTGACGCCAAAACAGATTATTGACATGAAGGGACTAGCCGGAGATGCCTCTGACAATATCCCCGGTGTGACTAAAATCGGTGAAAAAACAGCTATCAAGCTATTGAAACAATATGGCTCAGTCGAAGGAATTTATGAACATATCGATGAAATGAAGCAAAGCAAAATGAAAGAAAATCTGATAAATGACAAAGAGCAGGCTTTCTTATCGAAAAAATTGGCGACCATCAATACTTCAGCGCCTGTGGATGTCTCTATCGACTCATTGAAGTATGAAGGGAAAAATCTCGATAAACTCGTTCCGTTTTATAAAGAAATGGATTTCAATCAGTTCCTTTCTAAATTGAATATCGTAGAAGAAGAAGTAAAAATGGATGATATTTTGTTTGAAGTCGTTCATGAATTCAAAGAGGAAATGTTTACTACGGATATGGCGTTGTACGTGGAAATGATGGGCGACAATTATCATACAGAGGAAATCGTCGGAGTAGCGTGGGGGACAGAAAAGAAAATTTATGTCACGAACGATCTATCTGTATTCGAAAACCGAGCGTTCCATTCTTGGATCACTGATCCGACTCGGCTGAAAAAAGTATATGATGCGAAACGAACTTATGTTGCTTTAAACCGCTATACTGGAAAAACGAAAGGAATCGATTTTGATGTCTTGCTAGGTGCATACCTTCTCGATACGAATGAAAAAAGCACAGATATCGAAGGAATAGCTGCTCATTACGGATACAACGATATCCAATCAGATGAAGCTGTATACGGCAAAGGGGCGAAAAAAGGTTTACCAGAAGAAGAGGAACTCTTTTTTGCTCATTTAGCGCGAAAAGTAGCTGCAATCAATGCGTTGACACCAAAATTGAGCCAAGAACTGGCAGAAAAAAACCAAGAAGATCTTTTCCGGAAAATGGAACTGCCATTGTCTATCATTTTGGCAGAGATGGAAATAAGCGGGATCAAAGTAGATGCGACTCGCTTACAAGAAATGAAGGGCGAGTTCTCTGCTCGCTTAAGAGAGATCGAACAAAAAATCTACGAAGAAGCCGGCGAAGAATTCAATTTGAATTCACCAAAGCAATTAGGAGTGATCTTATTTGAAAAAATGGGATTACCCGTTATCAAAAAAACAAAAACTGGATATTCCACAGCCGTAGATGTACTGGAACAGCTTCGTGAACAAGCACCAATCGTAGAGGATATCCTCACCTATCGTCAAATTGCAAAAATTCAATCTACCTATGTCGAGGGACTGCTGAAAGTGATCCAATCAGATGGAAAAGTGCATACCCGTTATGTCCAGACATTGACCCAAACAGGACGATTAAGCTCTGTTGATCCTAATTTGCAGAACATCCCGATTCGATTAGATGAAGGGAGAAAGATACGTCAGGCATTTGTTCCTAGAGAAAAAGACTGGCTGATTTATTCTTCTGACTATTCACAAATCGAGTTACGCGTACTTGCGCATATCTCAAATGATGAACATTTGAAAGCTGCCTTCCTAGAAGGTCAAGATATCCATGCCAGCACAGCGATGCGTGTATTTGGAATCGAAAAGGCAGAGGATGTCACACCAAATATGCGTAGGCAGGCAAAAGCAGTGAATTTTGGTATCGTGTATGGCATCTCTGATTACGGACTTTCACAAAATCTAGGAATCAGCCGAAAAGCAGCACAGCAATACATCGATACGTACTTTGAAAAATACCCAGGTGTCAAAGAATATATGGAAAGAATCGTACGCGAAGCAAAAGACCAAGGCTACGTCGAAACGCTGTATCACCGCCGTCGATATCTGCCAGACATCAATTCAAGAAATTACAATATCCGTTCTTTTGCGGAACGAACAGCTATCAATACACCAATCCAAGGAAGTGCTGCTGATATTTTGAAAATCGCGATGATCGAATTGGATAAACGATTAAAAGAAACAGGTCTTCAAGCTACGATGCTGTTACAAGTTCATGATGAACTTGTCTTCGAGGTACCGGAAAAAGAACTTGAATCATTAGATAAATTGGTGAAGGAAGTTATGGAACAAGCTGTTTCTCTTCATGTACCACTGATCACTGACAGCAGTTGGGGAAAAACGTGGTACGAAGCAAAATAAACATTGTTTAAGACAGAGCAATATAATGAAGGTGAAAAGAAAAAATGCCAGAATTACCAGAAGTAGAAACCGTTCGTAAAGGATTGGAACGGTTAGTAGTAGGAAAAACGATTCAAAAAGTTCAGGTCTTGTGGCCCAAGATCATCGAGCAACCAGAGACACCCATCTTTGAGGCTTCTCTTGTTGGCGAAACCATCCAATCCATTGGACGTAGAGGGAAGTTTTTAATTTTTCATCTCGATCATTGTGAACTGATCTCACACTTGCGAATGGAAGGAAAATATCAATTTACGAAAGAAAATACACCAATCGATAAACATACGCATGTACTTTTCTTTTTTGAGGATGGAAGCCAACTTCGCTACAACGATGTACGAAAATTTGGTCGTATGACAATCGTCGAAAAAGGAGCAAGTGCAACTTACCGAGGAATCATGAAATTGGGACCTGAGCCTTTGCCAGATAGCTTCTTATTAGCAGATTTCGCAAATGGACTGAAAAAGTCCCACAAAGCAATCAAGCCATTGCTGCTAGACCAACGTCTAGTGACTGGTCTAGGTAATATTTATGTAGATGAAGCATTATGGGAAGCGAAGATCCATCCAGAACAACCGGCGAACACACTGCGCCCCAAAGAGGTAGAACAATTACGTCTATCGATCATTGATGTTTTGGATCGTGCAATAGAAGCCGGAGGTACCACGATTCGCAGTTATTTGAATGCATTAGGAGAATCAGGCGGATTTCAAGTAGCACTGCATGTCTATCAGCAAACTGGCAAACCATGTATACGTTGTGGAACGCCGATCGTGAAAACAAAAGTGGCACAAAGGGGGACGCACTATTGTCCGAATTGTCAAAGGCTAAAAATCGCAAAGTAGGATTTGTTTTAGGTTTGACGGGTGGAATAGCTACCGGTAAAAGTACGGCAGCCAAAGTCTTTCAGTCTCATGGATTTCCTTTGATCGATGGCGATGTGATTGCCAGAGAAACTGTTGAGCCTGGAACGCTTGCTCTGAGGAAAATTGTATCAGTGTTTGGCCAAGAGGTATTGCAGCCTGATGGGCAACTAGATCGAGGGAAACTTGGGATGATTGTTTTTCCATCAAAGGAAAAACGGCAAAAACTTGATCAGCTATTAGATCCGTTTATCCGAAAAGCGATAAAAGATCAAATCGCCTCTCTAAGTTCCAATCATCCTTTAGTAATTGTAGATATCCCATTGCTCTACGAAGGTCATTATGACCACTATATGGATGCAGTAGCTGTCGTTTATACTACGCCAGAAACTCAGCTTCAGCGTTTGATGAAACGTAATCAACTGACGCTAGAACAAGCGCAGCAGAGAATTAGTAGTCAACTTCCAATCGAAGAAAAAAAGCAGCGTGCGGATATTTTGTTCGACAACAATGGAACAAAAGAAAAACTTGTGGGACAAATCGAAAATTGGCTTTTTGCTAATCGCTTTCTTTGAGTATCTGTGTCAATTTTGCTATCCTGAGTATATAGAAAGTGAGGGATAGCGATGGGATCATTAAAAAATCAAAAGGATAAAGTCGTAGGTAACGCAAAAGAAAAAATCGGCGAGATGCTCAATAAAGAAAATCTAATCGATGAAGGTCGTACGCAATCAGAAACAGCAGAAGAAAAAGAAAAGCAGTACCAAGCAAGAATCGATGAAATAGAAGACCAGCAGGCAGAAGAAGAAGCGAAGCGGCAAGATTTGACTCAAGAACGAAAAAATCCGACACCTGATCGTAGTAAAACACCGCTCCCAGAAAGTGACCACATTCCCGATGAGCAAAAAATCGAGGAACAGCGAATGAAACACTATACAGGAATCGAAGAGAAGTTATAAAATAGTAAAAAATCGAGATGTGACTTGAAGCAGATGAGAAGGTGTTCATCTGCTTCAAGTTTTTTGTGCTAGATGACTAAATCAGCTTTTGTGTAAGTTATTTCTCAGTAATCAAGGTGATCAGTATTGGAAAATTGAAATTTAGTAAGGACAGGGGACACAATTACGCATGAAAGTAGAAAAAATTGTTCTTATATCCGTGTTTTTTGGGTAGGACAGTCGCGTTTGTGATTTGTTTCGTGTTATAATACAACTAGTTGTAAAGAAAGACACATCCTTTATATAAAATGCGATGCAAGAGGTGAGACAAAATGAGATGTCCCAGATGTCAACATAATAATTCACGAGTAATCGACAGCCGTCAAGCAGATGATGGACGTGCGATCCGTCGCCGTCGCGAATGTGAGAATTGTTCGTTCCGATTCACTACATTTGAACGAATTGAAGCTGCTCCGTTATTAGTAATCAAGAAAAACGGGGAACGCGAAGAGTTCAATCGCGATAAAATTTTAAGAGGACTCATCCGTTCAGCAGAAAAAAGACCTGTAGCTATGGAACAAATGGAACAAATCGTCAACCATGTCGAAAACCGCGTACGCAGTCTCGGAGAAAACGAAGTATCGACGAATCTAATTGGTGAATATGTGATGGAAGATTTAGTTGATTTAGACGAAATCGCTTATATTCGTTTTGCAAGTGTTTATCGCCAGTTCAAAGATATGTCTGTTTTCTTAAAAGAGTTGCAAGATATCGTGGATAAAGCAAAAGAAAATAATAAAGAGAATAATAAAGAAAACAATTAAGAAACAAAAAGGAGGCATTTCCTTGGAAAATGCTTGGAAAGAGCTTCAACCAAAAAATATTTACCAAGGAAGAAAAGCGGCTCCGCTGAGAGAAGACAGCAAGAACGCCTTGCTGTATCTTTATCAGCCACTAATCGGCGGAGAAGCCTTGAGTATCTATTTCACCCTGTTATCAGAAATCTCTCAAGAATCTGGCAAAGGTCCTGAAGGGATGCATGCAGATCTGCTTAGTAGTCTAGGCTGCGGTATCCCGCAATTTTATGATGCAAGAAAAAAGCTAGAAGGAATCGGCTTACTGGATGTTTATTTTAAAGAAGATAGTGATCTGGGACCTCGTTTTATTTATGAGCTGTTAGAACCACTCATTCCTAAAGCATTTTTCAAAGACTCTGTTCTGGCTTTTCTTCTTCTGGAAAAAGTTGGTGAACGACGATTCCAGAAGCTTACCCAATTCTTTGAACCTAAAAGGCATACAGCAGAGGGATATCAAAAAATCACAAAAAAATTTTTAGATGTTTATCGCTTCAATGAAGCAGTGTACGCTGCTAATCAAGAAAACATCGAATCGCTGAATAAATCTTTTGAAGAATCTGAATCAGTAGCATTACTTGAAGCAGATTCGACATTCGATTGGCAGTTTTTGAATGATTGGCTGGCAAAAAAACATATTGCAAGTCTTGATGATCCAATCATCAAACAAGTCGACATGTATCATCAGCTTTACGGTTTCGATGAATTGACACTTGGCGAACTGATCAGTCAATCTTATGACTTTAGTGAACAAAAAGTATCTGAAAAAGAACTGCAAAAAGCCATTTTGGCAATGCAGAGACGTCCGGTGAAGCAAACAAAAGAAACAGTTGCGGTTTCTGAAAACAGTAATGAACCCTCGTCAAACGAACATTTGACAAACGCAGCGCTTCAGCTGATAAAAGAAGCACAGAGCATTCCACCGATGAAATATCTGGAAGCAATCAAGTCAGAAAAAGGCGGATATGTTTCTAAACAAGAAAACTGGTTACTGCAAGATCTTGTTTCTCAATCAGGTCTTTCCAGTAGCGTGATCAATGTTTTGCTGAATTATGTACTAGTGATCAAGAATAATGCTAGCTTAAATGCCAGTTATGTAAATACAGTGGCAAATGAATGGGCACAAAAGAAAATCGCCACAGCAGAAGAAGCGATCCAGCACATTCGGCAAATAAGTAATCAAGCAAAACAATCAAAACAAAAGAAGCAAACAAATTATCAAACTGGCAAGCGAAATGTTCGACGGGAAAAGCTTCCTGATTGGGTCAACCAGCCAAAAGATGAAAAACAGATCAGCAGCGAGAAAAAAGCAGAGATTGACCGCCGTTTTAAAGAATACCTGGCAAAAAAGGAGGGTGATATCTAGTGGAAGACGTAGGCAAAGAATTGAAGAGGATCATCAGCAAACGCAATTATCAAGAAAAGTATGCTGAAATGATCGCTGAAGTCTTAAATGATGCGGATGTTCAAGCTTTTCTAAGCGCACACCAAGAAGAATTGACACAAGCGGATATTGAAAAAAGTTACGCTAAATTGTATGAATTCGTGCAAGAAAAGCGTAAATATCAAAAAAACGATCCAACGATGATCGCTCCCGGCTATGAGCCGAAGCTGACGTTGAATTTTCATTATGTGGATGTCACTTATGTACCAACGGAAGCATTGTTAGCACGGCAAAGACAAGAAGAAATCAGAAGCCGAGTAAAAGCAATGGATATGCCAAAAGATATTCAATCGGCTTCTTTTGAAAACTTTGAACGTACAGATGGACGAGGATATGCGAGCTTAGAAGCCCTAGATTTTGTAGAGAAATATACTGCTGATCCAAAAGGGTATCATAAAGGACTGTATCTAGTAGGAAGTTTTGGTATTGGAAAAACATATTTATTAGGAGCAACAGCGAGAGAATTAGCGATTGCTGGATTCACCACGACGCTAGTCCATTTTCCGACATTTGCCGTTGAGATGAAACAGGCAATCGGAAAAGATCAAGTGGCAGAAAAGTTAGATGCAGTGAAACGTTCACCTATTTTGATGATCGATGACATTGGTGCAGATGCGATGAGTAGTTGGATACGAGACGAAGTATTCGGTGTTATCCTTCAATATCGGATGCAGGAACAGTTACCAACCTTCTTCTCATCGAATTTTACAATGGATGAATTGGAACAGCATTTGTCCGTCACTCAACGTGGAGATGAAGAGCCGCTAAAAGCGAAACGGATAATGGAACGCATACGTTATTTGACAAAAGAAATCGAAATGACTGGTCGCAACCGACGCAATGGTTGAACAGTTGACAAGTCCAACTGACATTTGACCTAGTAGTAAAAGCAGGTCAGCGAATCATTATATGGACAGAAATGACCGGAGACAATCACCGCAACAAGTAATGCAGAAACTTAAACGGAGGATTTTTTATGAGGGCTATTTTTTCTAGTATATCTGTAGTTGGTCTATTTTTTCTTTTAGCAGGCTGCGGTAGCGCAGATAGCAACACAGGTTCTGTTGATTCGATTGATGCGGGTCAAACAGTAAAAACAAGCAGTACGAAAACGGAGAGACAAAGCATATTTGTCGGAACGATTGAAAGTATCACTCAAGTAGAAGCAGAAGAAGAAACGCTTCAGTTGAAACTCGTCGATGTCATGGCCAAAGAAGATCCAGCGAATATGGGAACGTCATTCAGCAATGACGGAGTGATCTTAAATGCTACTGCTGAAAAAATAAGCGTGGACATAAATGAATTGAAAATCGGTGACAAAGTCCAATTTACATTAGTTGAGATGCCGATCATGACGATGTCTATCCCACCGCAAGTTCCTGGAGATTCGATTATTGATGTTTCATTGAACAAATAACCAATAACATTTTTTCAAAAATAAGAAAATGTTGTTTTATAGAACGAAAAGGTATATTTTTTAAGGAGATATGGGAATTTTTTTATTCCTAGTCTCCTTATTTTATTTGGAAAATGCTATAATTATCTAGAAGGAGTGAAGCTATGAACCATTTAGATTTATCTCAGCGCTTAGCCGCAGTGGGTGACTTTGTCCCTGAATCCGCTCGTTTAGCAGACATTGGATCAGATCACGCTTACTTACCCGTTGCATTGATATTAAGAGGAAAAATCGAATATGCAGTTGCTGGTGAAGTCGTTCAAGGTCCTTATGAATCAGCACGTAAGCAAGTCAAAAAAGATGGATTAGAAGACCGTATCACCGTACGCCTTGCAAATGGTCTAGATGCTATCCAGCCACAAGATGGTATTACAGCTGTCACGATTGCGGGTATGGGAGGTTCACTGATCCGAGATATCCTAGAAGCTGGCAAGTTGAATCAACGCTTAAGCGGACAAGAACGTTTGATCCTTCAGCCAAACATCGGAGAGCGTACATTACGATCTTGGCTGCAAGAAAATCAGTATAAAATCCAATCAGAAAAAATACTTGAAGAAAATAAAAAAATATATGAAATCATTGTAGCCGAAAAAGAACAAAAACCAGTTACTTACAATGAAATGGAGCTGATGTTCGGGCCATTTCTGCTTGAAGAGAAAAGTGAGATCTTCAAATCAAAATGGACAAGAGAGCTTCAACAAAGAAAAGCTATCCGTGAACAGCTCAAACAAGCAGCTAATCAAGAGGCACGTCAAAAACAAATCGAGCAGGAAATCCAAATGATTGAGGAGGTTTTAAAGCCATGACAATCAGCGGACGCACTTTCATCCAAAAGTTTGAAAGCTATTGTCCTCAGTGGCTAGCTGAAGAAGGAGACCCAGTCGGACTGCATATCGGAACATTGGATAAGCCAATCCAACGAGTAATGATGACATTAGACGTTCGTCCAGAAGTGGTCGAAGAAGCAATCAAGAAAAAAATCGATTTGCTGATTGCTAAACATCCTCCAATCTTTCGTCCTGTAAAACGGCTGGTTACTGATCAGCCACAAGAAAAAATGTATGCAGATTTGTTGAAACATGATATTGCCGTCTATGCAGCACACACGAACATGGATATTATTTGGGATGGACTGAATGACTGGTTTTGTGAACTTCTCGGTATTGAAGTGGAGAGTTATTTAGTAAAGACTCATGAGATTCATTATAAAAAACTGGCCGTTTATGTACCTGTGGATCATGCACAGAAAATGCGTGAAGTATTAGCTGCAGCTGGTGCTGGTACACAAGGTGATTATACCGGTACAAGTTTTACCTCGATTGGACACGGTCGATTTACTCCGGAAGCTGGTGCACAACCAGCGATTGGGAAAGTAGGGAAGACAGAACAAGTTCAAGAGGCAAAAGTTGAGGTTATTTTGCCGGAAACTATCGAAAAACAAGTGATTCAAGCCATGCGGTCAGCTCATCCTTATGAGGAACCTGCTTATGATCTTTTCGCTATAGATGAACCAGTCGAAATGTTTGGGTTAGGACGAGTAGGTGAATTGCCGCAAGAAATTTCTATAGAGGCATTTGTAGAACAAGTAAAAGAAGCGTTCCAACTAGATGGACTGAGAATAGTCCAGCCAAAAAATGCAAAATCCTCTGTGAAGCGCATTGCGATTTGCGGTGGAAGCGGTGAAAAATTTTATCCGCAAGCAATCGCCCAAAGAGCAGATGTCTATATCACGGGAGATATCTATTATCATACGGCTCATGATATGCAAAGCGCTGGGTTGATTGCAATTGATCCCGGTCATTATATTGAATCGTTATGCAAGCAACGATTTATCGAGAAATTTGAATCTTGGAAACAAGAAGAAAATTGGGATATTAACTTTTTCGTTTCTGAAACAAATACAAACCCATTTCAATTTAATTAAAAGGAGAGAATACTATGTACGAAAATCTTTTGCCACGTTTTTTACGATATGTCAAAACAGAAACACGCTCCGATGCAACAAGCAAAACGACTCCATCGACTCAGACACAAGTTGCTTTTGCGCAAGAATTGAAAAAAGAATTAGAAGAGTTAGGCTTAGCTGATGTTTTCTATAATGAAGATAACGGATTCGTTATGGGAACATTACCAAGCAATGTTGATCATGAAGTGCGTTCCATTGGATTTATTTCCCACATGGATACAGCAGATTTTAATGCAGTAGGAGTCAATCCACAAATCATTGAAAACTATGATGGCGAGTCTACGATCGTACTAGATGCGGAAGAACGCTATACATTGAATACAAAAGATTTTCCAAATTTGAAAAATTATGAAGGCCACACATTGATCACAACAGATGGCAGTACATTACTGGGAGCAGATGACAAATCAGGGATTGCGGAAATCATGACTGCAATGGAGATCTTGATCAATAATCCTTCTATCCCTCACGGTACCATCAAAGTGGCTTTTGGTCCTGATGAAGAAATCGGTGTCGGAGCGGATAAATTCGATGTTGAGCAATTCGATGTAGATTTTGCTTATACAGTCGATGGTGGTCCTTTAGGTGAGTTGCAGTATGAAACGTTTAGTGCTGCTCAAGCAAATATTACGATCCAAGGGAAAAATGTACATCCAGGGACGGCAAAAGATACAATGATCAATGCTCTACAGTTAGCAATCGATTTTCATAATCAGCTTCCAGCCGATGAAGTTCCAGAAAAAACGGAAGGATACGAAGGTTTCTTCCATTTGATGGCATTGGATGGGAATCCTGAAGAAGCTTCTATGAGTTATATCATTCGCGATCATGATCGTGAAAAATTCGAAGCACGCAAAGCACAAATCACACATATCCAAGAAGAGTTGAATCAGCGATTTGATCAAGAACGAATCAAAGTAGATATGTATGATCAATATTACAACATGAAAGAAATCATTGAAAAAGATATGAGCATCGTGGAATTAGCGAAACAAGCAATGATCGAGCTTGGTATCTCTCCAGTGATCGAACCAGTTCGTGGAGGAACAGATGGTTCAAAAATCTCTTACATGGGTATTCCGACGCCAAATCTATTTGCCGGAGGAGAAAATATGCACGGACGATTCGAATTTGTTTCTTTACAAGTAATGGAAAAAGCAACAGACGTGATTGTAAAAATTGCAGAATTGAACACAAAGAGTTAAAATCGAAAAAGAACAGCTTATGACAAGGCGTTCGTCCCAATGATGGAATGTCATCTGTCTAAGGCTAAAGGGCAGGACAATGGAATTGGTTGTCCCGCCCTCTTTTTTGAAGAGTAAATAGGAGGTAAAGAATGGAAAAGCTGCTAGTTTTTTATAACAAAAGTTCAGGGAAAGATGAGGGTGAGAAATTAGCACGCTGGTTTCAAGATTATGTAAAAGAAAAGCAGCCAGAATTATATGTAGAACTAGCTGAAACTGGCCCATCGATTGATGATGCGGAATTAGTCAAGAAAGCAGAAGCCATAGAAGCTGATACTTTAGTAATTATAGGTGGAGACGGCACGATTCATCATATCGTCCAAGCGTTCCAAAAAACATTATCTCAATACCATGTCGGATTACTTCCAGGTGGAACTGTCAACAACCTTGCACGTGTTCTTGAGATTCCCCTCAAAAAAGAAGAAGCTGCTGACGTGATCCTGGAAGGCAATGTACGGAAAATAGACTATGGTCAAGTCAATGATGAAGTCATTATCTCTACACTGACAATCGGAATCTTAGCAGATACAGCAGTTTGGATCAGTCAAGAAGAAAAACAGCGTTACGGCTCGTGGATCTTTATCAAGAAGTTTTTTAAGTTATTGCTGAAGAAGAAAAAATATCATTTGGATTTAGAAACAGACGAGGAGCATTGGAAAGGAAAATCCCAACTGTTGACAGTCACGATGTCTAACTCCGTGGGCGGTTTTACAAATTTTGACGACTCAGCGACCCTAGATGATGGAAAATTTCATGTAACGATCGTACCTTCCTTAGATATTTTCCGATTTATTTTTTATTTGCCTAGAATCATGAGAGGCAAATTCTATACGATCCCCGGCATTACTTATTTCACAGCCAAACGCATGAAAATCCAAGCGCAGGAAAAATCTGTGGGCACTCGAACGGATGGAGACACGACAGATGATCTTCCAGTTGAATTATCTGTTGTATCAAAAGGATTAACAGTTTATTCACCAAAGAAAGAAGAAAAAGCTTAGAAATAGTAGTTAACAGAAAGTTGGAAGAAGAGTAATGGATGTATTGTTACACAATCCTTTGTGGTTTTACCTTTTCATTGTGAATTTTTACTTATTTTGTCTGATGGGGTATGATAAACATCAGGCTAGAACTAGCGGCTGGCGTGTTCCTGAGAATAATTTGATATTTGTCAGCCTGTTAGGCGGTGGTTTGGGAGGATTGATCTCTCGAAAAGTTTTCCATCATAAAACTCGGAAAAAGAAGTTTACTATAGGATTCGCTGCAGGTGTACTTGTTGATTTGATTCTCATTTATTTTTTCCATTAAGGAGCAGGAGATGTCGTCTAAAGGAACGAAAACTAAAATCATTCTGAATCTGCTTTTGCTGATTGTGATTTTTGCCATTATTTATTATTTAATCAATCAATCATTTGCAGATATCTTTGCCGAATTGCTGTCTACCAGTGTTGTTGTTTTGGCAGCGGCTGTTATATTAGGGACAGTTTACCAAATCGCTGAAGGGCGCTCAATCAAAGAAATTGCTGAACCTTTCGCGCCGAATTTTACAACGAAAGATGGGTTCTTGACCTCTAGCTATATTGCGTTTTACCGAATCGTTTCGTTTGGTACAGGAACGCTGATCTCGGAGATTTATTTTTATAACAAAAAAGGAATGAAGCTATCCCAGGGAGCAGGGGTGACAGCACTCCATATGATTATGTACAAACTGGCAGTGATCACTTATGCATTAGCTGGCTTGGTCATCCAATTCTCTCTTTTTTATTCTAATGGTCCATCAATGATCTGGTTTATCATCGCTGGTATCCTTTTGACGATCGTGATTGTTGCCTTTTTATTGGCGATGTCCGTCAGCTTGAATGTTCAAATATTTTTTGTCAGCTTATCGAATAAGTTATTTAAAAGTGAGCGTTTGCGGAAATGGGTGGATACATGCAATCAGCAGATCTACTCTTTAAGGGAAACGGTCCAAACCATTATCCAAGACAGGACTGCGCTATTGCGGATTTATCTATGGAATATGTTAAAACTTGTATTTTGGTATGTACTTCCTTATTTGATTCTGATTGAAAACCATCCTAAAATAGATTTTCTACTGACCATTTCGTTTATCAGCTTTGCAGTAGTGCTTTCAGGGGTTATTCCTACGCCTGCTGGTATTGGTTCCTTTGAATTTGTCTATTTGTTATTATTCAGACCAGTTGTTGGAACAGTTGACGCAGTTTCTTCGCTTTTACTGTATCGTTTCAGTTCCTTTATCTTGCCATTTCTCTATGGATTTGTGTATGTGATTGCTGAACGGCGAAGAGTGATCAAAGAAGAAATAATAGAAGTAAAAAAAGAGAATAAAGAAAATCAAGGGTAGGTCTTTTATAAGATCTACCCTTTTTATCAAATCAAAGAAAAACGTTATGGATAAGATAATTTTACGTTTGTTTGGCTCTTTTTTTATATACATACAATCAATTTTGTTTTTTTAAGATTTATATAAGTCGAGAAAAAAAGTCAAAAAACTATGTGTATATTTTGACCAAAATTGACCAAAGCGATATAATAGTTTTTGTAAAGATCAAAGAAATAAGTGATCTTACCTTTAATTAGGAGGGTATACCTGTATGAATATTGAGAAAATGACTACGACGCTTCAAGAAGCGATTGCTGAAGCTCAACAGATTGCGGTCACTCGAAAACATCAAGATATCGACATTGCCCATGTATGGAAAATCTTTTTACAATCTAATCATTTTGGTCGAAATTTCTATACGGATGCCGGATTGGATGTCGAATCTTTTGAACATGAAATTGATCGTCTACTGGATGAGTATCCAGTTGTTTCTGGTGGAAACGTCCAATATGGACAAAACCTCAGCCAGAATTTCTTTCGATTATTGAATGAAGCAGACCAAATACGTGAAAGCTTCGGCGACGAGTTTCTTTCAACGGAAGTCGTTATTTTAGCGTTGATGAAATTAAAAAATTATCCGTTAACTGTTTATTTGAATAAAAACGGATTATCTGAAAAAGAATTGCGTAAAAACATCGAAGAGATGAGAGGAGGAGAAAGAGTGACCTCACAAAACCAAGAAGAACAATACAAAGCATTAGAAAAATACGGCGTTGATTTAGTACAGCAAGTCAAAAGCGGAAAAATGGATCCAATCATCGGTCGTGATGAAGAAATCCGTGATGTCATCCGTATTCTTTCACGAAAAACAAAAAATAATCCTGTTCTGATAGGAGAACCCGGTGTAGGGAAAACGGCAATCGTTGAAGGGCTTGCTCAACGTATCGTACGCAAAGATGTGCCTGAAAATTTAAAAGATAAAACGATTTTTTCATTAGATATGGGTGCATTGATCGCTGGAGCAAAATTCCGTGGTGAATTTGAAGAAAGACTAAAAGCAGTCTTGAAAGAAGTCAAAAAAAGTGATGGACGTATCCTCTTGTTCATCGATGAAATCCACAATATCGTAGGGGCAGGAAAAACAGAAGGAAGTATGGATGCCGGAAATCTGTTGAAACCAATGCTTGCTCGCGGTGAATTACATTTGATCGGTGCCACAACTTTAGATGAGTACCGTCAATATATGGAAAAAGACAAAGCGTTGGAACGTCGCTTTCAAAAGGTATTAGTCAAAGAACCAACAGTGGAAGATACGATCAGTATTCTGCGTGGATTAAAAGAACGTTTTGAGATCCACCATGGTGTTAACATCCATGACAACGCATTAGTAGCAGCAGCTACTTTATCTGACCGTTATATTACTGATCGGTTCTTACCGGACAAAGCAATCGATTTGATCGATGAAGCCAGTGCAACGATTCGGGTAGAAATGAACTCTATGCCAACGGAATTAGATCAAGTTACTAGACGTTTGATGCAGTTGGAAATCGAAGAAGCTGCACTGAAAAAAGAATCAGATGATGCAAGTAAAAAACGCTTGAAAAATTTGCAAGAAGAATTAGCTGAACTTCGTGAAGAAGCAAATGCGATGAAGATGCAGTGGGAAACAGAAAAAGAAGAAGTCAATTCTGTTTCAGCAAAACGTGCTGAAATCGATAAAGCAAAACACGAATTAGAAGATGCAGAAAATAACTATGATTTAGAACGCGCTGCTGTATTGCGTCATGGTACGATACCTCAATTAGAAAAAGAATTGAAGGAATTAGAAGCTAAAGCAAAAGACAGCGAGATTAAGATGGTTCAAGAGTCCGTTACCGAAAATGAGATTGCTCAAGTCGTTGGCAGATTAACGGGTATCCCCGTAACGAAACTTGTAGAAGGTGAACGAGAAAAACTAATTAAATTGAATGAAACACTTCATAAACGAGTGATTGGTCAAGATGAAGCAGTTGATGCGGTCAGTGACGCGGTAATTCGTTCACGGGCTGGATTGCAAGACCCAAATCGTCCTCTAGGTTCTTTCCTTTTCCTAGGACCAACTGGTGTCGGAAAAACCGAATTAGCGAAAGCGTTAGCTGAGAACTTGTTTGACTCAGAAGATCATATGGTACGGATCGATATGAGTGAATATATGGAAAAACATGCTGTGTCTCGTCTAGTCGGAGCTCCTCCAGGCTATGTAGGTTACGAAGAAGGTGGTCAATTAACGGAAGCTGTCAGACTAAATCCTTATACAATCGTCTTGTTGGATGAAATCGAAAAAGCGCATCCCGATGTCTTCAATATCTTGTTACAAGTCCTAGATGACGGACGCTTGACTGATTCAAAAGGGCGAGTAGTAGATTTCAAAAATACGGTTCTGATCATGACCAGCAATATCGGTTCACAGTTACTGCTGGAAGGCGTGACTGCTGATGGAACGATTCCAGAAGCAGTGGCTGAACAAGTCAACACGCTATTACGTGGAAACTTCAAACCAGAATTCTTGAACCGAATCGACGACACGATTTTATTTACACCATTGAGCCTAGACAACGTGAAAGGAATCGTTGACAAAATGGTGGCGCAATTGGCACAACGTCTGGAACATCAAGAAATCCTGCTGACAATCAGTGATGAAGCCAAAACGTGGATTGCTGAAAATGCTTATGAACCAGCATATGGTGCAAGACCATTGAAACGATTTATCACTAAGGAAGTAGAAACACCACTAGCTAAAGAAATCGTTGCAGGACATGTTATGCCTAAATCAAAAGTAACGATTACTTTACTTGATGGACAACTTCATTTCAAAACAGAAGAGCTAGAAGAAATCGTCTAATCTTCCATTGAGACTATAAAAGAAAAAAGGGGTCTGACACAACTAGTGTCAGACCTCCTTTTTTCAAATAAACAGTGTTCCAGAAGTAGTTTCTTCGAAAAATAAGCCGAAATTTCTTGAAGCTGCCCGCTTCTGTCACAACCTCTTTTATTAGGTATTTTTCACTTTTTCTAATTTATAACTTTCAAAGTAACGCTCATCTTTTTTACTTTGAGACCATGCAAACAATCCCATTAAGGCAGCACCTATCGTATTTGTCAGCAAGTCGCCCATCGTATCCATCAATGCTGCTCGTCCGACAAACAGTGTGCCATCAGAAGCAGCAAAACGTTGAAGATTCATGCCTAAGAACTGGTCGCATAAGAATTCCCAGAACTCCCAAAACACGCCGCAAAGTCCAGCAAACGCAAAGCCGAATAAGAGGAACAACCAAGGACTGGTTTTTGATATCTCAGCATCTTTCATCAAGTAACCAATCAATCCATAGCCAAGAGCTGTCAGGACCATTGGACTCACCGCATGTAAGATTTTGTCCCAAAAAGAGATGATACTGATCAAATGCATCCCTGTGCCTAAAAAGACAGAGATGAACAAGAAAAACCAGTAAAACAAAACGATTGCTGCTGGTATTTTAAGTTTGAAAACTTTCAAAATGACTTGTGGCATGAAAATCAATGCAATCCCTAATAAAGATTCCACGATAAATGTGATTCCTTGAGAAGTCGAATATTTTTGTGTGATAAATTCATAAAAATTATAGCAGACAACGAATACACCAAAAGCAAGTAAAGCTATTTGCACCTTTTTGATTTCTTTAATCACTGAAAGTCCCTCCATCTAAAAATCTTTTTACTTCTGAAAGCAACTCAATTTCTGAAGAAACCACTTTTCCGTTCAATTTGATCAAACCTATTGTATATAAGTTCAGGTAGTGAAATTGATTTTCAGCTGTTTCTTGTAGTGCAGCGATTTTTTTCGGGTGGGTTCCGCCTTGCTGTCGAGTATCAGTATATAAGCCGATCACTGGGATGCCTTTCGCATAAGCCACACCGATTTCCGATGCTACCCCGGCATCGATCGTCAGCCCATCTAGTAAAGCAATCATTAAATCACTAGCCAACACTTTTTCTGTGTCAGCAAGAGCAATCATTCGACTGTCTGCATAAGCAGTTTTGTCATTGATTGCTTCATTTTCTTGAGGAAGATAGATCGAAAGCTCAGAAGAGAGCTCTCTGATTTCTTTAACTAACTGTTGGTTATATAACAAATCACTTTTAGCAAACATTGGTGCGGCAAAATAAATTTTCATCTAAACATCATCCTTTTTATCAAAAATAATCGCTAAAGTAAGCTTCCATGTTTGGAATGATACGCTCTAGTGACTTCAGTGTTTCTTCATCTGTTTCTAACCGTTCGATTCTTGCCAAATAAGAAGCACGGCGATAATTCATCATCAAGCAAGTCAATGTTTGGATATCCAGTCGAACGGATTTTCCTATAGGTTCATTTAAGACACGGACTTGTCCCTGTTCATCCCATGTTAAAGCGAAGACACCATTATTCCAAGGAGCGACAGGATCTTCAATGATGAAATGAAAAGCATCAGCTGTTCCAACAAACGGAAACCGTTGAAGGAATTCTTTTACATCAACGATCCGAGCCATAAAATATGGTTCGATCTGCTCTTTGATCTGACTATCTTCAATCAAAAATGCTAAAGGCTCATTTTTATAAATATCTCCATGTACCCAGTAGATCATGGAAAAATGTGCGGAAATAAAGTTCCATAAGCCATTTCGAGCTTCTTGATCAAGATAGAACATTTCTTTTACGTGAAATATTTCTTCAGCTACCCAGTAGAACAGAACACCTCTTGGTTCATGGTTGCTATCGTAGTAGACAGCGGCTGTGCGCTCATCTTCATTTTCGAAACGCCAATACTCTTCCCAATGAAAATCACTGCGGAATAAAGCACCATGGTTTTGTTGGGCAAATTTGTCATAAACGGAAAATACGTCTGGATGATCAACTGGTAATCGCTCAACCATACCACTTACTGGGATTTGTTTAGGTAGCTGTGTATCTCTGATTTTAAAGGAAAGTTTATCAGACATGATTTCCCATCCTTTACGCCGATAGTAGGGGATACTGTAAGGATACAAATAAGAGATCCATTGCTTATTCTTGCGCATATTATCCAATGCAACGATAATTAGATCTTGCATCAATCCATGGTTAGCATATTCTGGATAAGTTCCAACTCCAGTCACACCACCCATTTTATAACGTGCACCGTGAATATTGACTTCACAAGGATAGATAGCGATTTGAGAGATCAGTTTATTTTCGTGGAACCATCCGAACACTTTCGATACTTCCAAAATCGGTTTTTTGGAACGGATAAAAGCTCGTTTATTCTCAAACCCGCTTTCCTCGATGTCTGCTTCAGTCACTTGGAACACATAGGAAAGCAATTCATTGAATTGATCGATATGTTCTTGAGTGACCGGTTTTAATTCAAGATTTTCTCTAAAATCTTTTTGATCCATTTTTTCATCTCCATTTATTAGCTTGATAACAGTATAGCAAAATTCTACAAAAAAAACTTCTATAGCTGACTAATTAAAAACTCTTTAAATTACTGCTTTTCGTTGGTATAATGGAAAGTGCTGATTATATGAAAAGAGGAGACGCTATGGATATAAAGAAAATGAAAGAACGCCAAGAGCAGATTCGTAATTTTTCGATCATCGCTCATATCGACCATGGGAAATCTACATTGGCCGATCGTATTTTAGAAATGACGCACACTGTGACGTCTCGCGAAATGCAAGATCAGCTGTTAGACTCGATGGATTTGGAACGTGAACGTGGAATCACGATTAAATTAAATGCTGTAGAACTCAATTACACAGCGAAAAATGGAGAAACATATATCTTTCACTTGATTGACACCCCAGGGCACGTCGACTTCACCTATGAAGTCTCTCGAAGCCTTGCTGCCTGTGAGGGTGCCGTTTTAGTGGTCGATGCAGCACAAGGAATCGAAGCACAAACATTGGCCAATGTTTATTTAGCGTTAGACAATGATTTGGAGATCCTGCCAGTCATCAATAAAATCGACCTACCCGCAGCAGATCCCGAACGTGTCCGTCAAGAAATCGAAGACGTAATCGGAATCGATGCTAGTGAAGCTGTATTAGCCAGTGCCAAATCAGGGATTGGGATTGAAGATATTCTCGAGCAGATCGTGGAATATGTTCCTGCACCAAGTGGAGACTTAGATGCACCGCTAAAAGCTTTGATCTTTGACTCTATTTATGATAGTTACCGCGGTGTTGTTCTAAATGTCCGGATCACGGACGGTATGGTCAAACCCGGAGACAAAATCAAACTGATGAGTAATGGCAAAACATTTGATGTTACAGAGGTCGGGGTCTTCTCGCCAAAAGCAGTTGCTAGAGACTTTTTGATGGTCGGTGATGTCGGTTATATCACAGCAAGTATCAAAACTGTCCAAGATACACGAGTAGGGGATACAGTAACGTTAGCAGACAATCCTGCCGCTGAAGCTTTACCAGGTTACCGAAAAATGAATCCGATGGTTTATTGTGGTCTTTATCCAATTGATACTTCTCGTTACAACGATTTGCGGGAAGCTTTAGAAAAACTGCAATTGAATGATGCTGCTTTACAATTCGAACCAGAAACCTCTCAAGCATTAGGTTTTGGGTTCCGCTGTGGATTCCTCGGACTTCTTCATATGGATGTCGTCCAAGAACGCTTGGAACGGGAATTCAATCTAGAATTGATCACGACTGCACCATCCGTTATTTACCATGTTAATAAAACGGATGGTACGACTGCTACAGTAGATAACCCGGCAGATTTTCCTGAACCTGTAACGATTCAGGATGTAGAAGAACCATTCGTCAAAGCACAGATCATGGTCCCAAATGATTTTGTCGGTGCAGTAATGGAACTTTCTCAACGAAAACGGGGAGAATTCATTACGATGGATTATTTAGATGATTACCGAGTAAATGTCGTCTATAATATTCCGCTTTCTGAAATTGTCTTTGACTTTTTCGACAAATTGAAATCAAGCACGAAAGGCTATGCCTCATTGGATTATGAAATGTCTGGTTATCAAAAAAGCAAGTTAGTGAAGATGGACATCTTGCTGAATGGAGAAAAAGTCGATGCATTAAGCTTTATCGTTCACCGAGACTTTGCCTATGAACGTGGAAAAGCAATCGTTGAAAAACTGAAAAAACTAATCCCACGCCAACAATTTGAGGTGCCAATCCAAGCAGCTATTGGACAAAAAATCGTTGCCCGTTCAGACATCAAAGCCTTGCGTAAAAACGTCTTGGCTAAATGTTATGGTGGAGATGTTTCTCGTAAACGTAAACTCTTAGAGAAACAAAAAGAAGGGAAGAAGCGGATGAAACAAATCGGCTCCGTCGAAGTTCCGCAAGAAGCCTTCATGGCCGTTCTGAAAATGGATGAGCAAGATAGTGTGAAATAACTTATAATCAATCGAAAAACCTATTAAATAAACCTTTTTGAGTAGATGCAACACTGAGGATTATCTGTATAAAAGATTTTAAACTGTCATTTGGTTATCACGGCGATACTAAAATTAACAAAATTGGAATATTTTTCTTGAAGATTTTTAGCTGTCAGTATATGATGAAAGCATCTCATAGGAGGTGCTTTTTTCATGGTTGATAATTCAAGTGGAAGGGTTCTTAAATCTCTAAGAAAAGAGAAAAAACTATCTCAAAAAAAGTTAGCTGATTTAGCAGGTATTTCACAAAGTACTTTAGTTAAATATGAAAAAGGGTCAAGAAAAATCCCTAAAGACGTAGATAATACTCTAAGCAAGATTCTGAATATAGAAACTCTAATAAAAGATGAGGAAGATAAGATTGAGATTCTCATCGGTAAACTAATTGCATACAGAGATATGAATAAGTTACTTAACAAAGAGTTAGCTGATAATATAGGAATTAGTGAAGTATTACTCAGTTATGTGTTAAATAGAAAGAGAAATCCGTCAAAAGAAATGCAAAAAAAAATCGATATTTTTCTATTAAGTAATGAAAAAGAAATTTTGAAGGAGATTAATCGTGATAGTGAGATATTTAGTTTATCAAAAGACGATAAAATTGTTATGGGAAAAAGAATACGAGAAGTCCGAAAGAACCGGGAAGAGACGCTTGAAAAATTTGGTAAAAACTTTACCATCTATACAGGCAAAAATGTTATAAGTAGATGGGAAAAAGGTATTAATATTCCAGATATTGAAAAACTAATGAATATTGCCTATCTTGGTAAGGTCACTGTTCCTTACCTTATGTACGGAGAAGATTATAAGAATATACTTCCAAAAGATGAAAGAGTTAGCGATTTTAAAAAGATAAATTCTTTTAGTATGGGATTAAGGATGAGGAAAATTAGGAAAGATTATTATCTAGAAAGGGAGGAGTTTGGAAAGCTTTTTTCTCCTTCAATTTCAAAATGGTCCATAGATAGGTATGAGAATGGTAGAGATATACCCAATACTAATCGAATTATCCAATATGCTTATATAGGAAATCTTTCTTTAGAATTTTTGATTTACGGGATATAAAAATAGTTTACGTCGATACTTATTAAGTTATCGACGTTTTTTATTATAGAAAAAATTTATAAAAGGAGGTTTCTTGATATGATAAGAAACAAAAAGGGTTTGTTGAAAGTTGCTTTACTGGCAGCTTTTTTCTAAGTAACTTTTTGACAAGCTCAATGGCAACACAAGCGGAAGAAGTAATACAAGAACTAACTGTTATGAATAACAGCTAGATAAAATGGGCTATGTATGTTATCCAACAATTTAGTAATCACTAGAAGCCTAGCGAAAGTTCGCTTGATAAGTTATAGATGAGTATTGATTTGTAGTGTTTCCAAATCAAAAGGGTACAGAGCCACATGAAATATGTTGTCCTCTGCAGCGTCAGGATGGGAATCCATACCATGGAGATTCGGAGATCTGTGAGGGAATACTTACGTGGTTAATATGTCAGTTGTGTTGGACGTAGTAATGGTCATAGTGGGTAGATTGACTGAATTCTTATATGAGAAAATGAAACCAACAAGAAGATAGGGTTATTTATACAGAATTGGGGATCTTTTCTGGAAAAGTAATCGGATAATGCGAGATTCGTACGGTCTTTTTTAAATTTCTCTAAAAAAAACGGCATCGAATGGGTTGGGTGATTGATAAGCAATGAATCATAGACTGATATAGAATAAAAAATGATTCTATTTATCTTTTTACATCTATCGTTTTTTCAAGTAGCCGCAAATTATATCAGCATTCAACAATTTTTGTATACAAGTTCTAGTAAAAGGATCTGAAGAAAAAGTTGGTTGTTGTGAAGATAAAAAAAGAATCAGGTTTTACTGAGTTTTTCTTCAAAATTTGTGTTATTAGGTTAGGACAAAGATAAGAAGAAGTATGAAGATTTAAAAAAGGAATGAGGAAAAGATAGTAATTTCCGATTATTGGAGTTTTTTTATTTATAAAGAAGAAGCGAATAAGTTGTGATTCCTAGATTTCGCGCGTGATTAATTAATGAGCAAAAAATGCGGAAAGTTTTAGTGTTTAATACACGAGGACAAAGTTTCTTAGGTATTGAAGGCACACGTGTAACGGTTGATGGGTGGTGTGATTGTTTCGAGGTTGGAAAACATGTTGAACTTATGGCATTTACTGAGCTAAAAGATAAGAACAACGTGGAATTTTTCGAGAGTGATATTGGTTGGGACGATCATGAAGAAGTTTATGGAAAATTTATTTTGCGGAAGGGAAATTCTTATACGAATGGGGAAGCATAAGTAGCGATTTGTTAGAGATCATTGATAGGATTGAAATTGTCGGGAATATTTATGAGAATCTAGAGTTATTTGAGGTGATAGAATGAGTGATGGTTTTGAACAAGTATCAATAATTAAAAATCAAGTTCGGGAGATTCTTAGAAAAAAAGGCTATTTGGTAGATAGTTATTTTGAAGGAGATTACGAAACATGGGTAGGTGTCTATGCTCGTCCAGAGAATAAACCTACCTATTTAGATCCTACGACGTCAGAAGATGCCTATTTACAAAATAGGTATCGAGTAGATGGTTTTAAGCAAGACTTTGCGGAGTGGTTTGAATGGGAAATTGAAAACGGAGAAGTAAAAGAAGAATAAGAGTACTTGTTGTATCAAAATAAGCCAGTAGAACAACCAAACCAGTAGCTAGTAATGACAATAATACTGAGGAATCGGATCATTATGGTATGATTGATATTTCTCTTCCAGAAGATCTTAAGCCAGATCCTGTAACAATTGGCAATAGTGTCATGATTTTTGATTCATTAGATGAAGCTATGTCATATGGTTGGAAAGAAATTAAGGATGAAGGTAGTAATTGGTATGGCATGAGATTTGGTGATGGTGAAGTTGCCAAAAAAGCTGGTATTCCAATTGGGAAATGGACAGTTGATTTCCACGAAGCAGGTTCTTTTTTTGTTCTGTAATTATAGTGGGAGGGTAAAATCATTGATGAAATGTGTTCAGATAAGAGCGCCAGATAAAAATAGAAGAGACAGTTCACGTCGTTATCACTTTTGGTAACGGCGTTTTGTTTTATTATATAAAATTCTCAGGAAAAGGAGGAATTCTTGTGTATGCAAAAACGAAAATGAATTGGTTGAAAGCACTCGCATTGGTGGCTTTTTCTCAATTCTGTTTCTTGGTGGGAACTGCTCAAGCACATGCAGAAGAAACGACGGCTATACAACCTACGATGGAAGCCATTGCCCAAGTCGCTTCTGAAGTGACAGAAGTCCAACCAGCAGAAGCCGGGGTCCCAGCTGGTGAAGCCACTGTTGAACAGGCCCCTGTGACAGAAGCGCCAACGGTCAATTCCAAAACGACTCTCGATCAGACGATTGGGGAAACACAACACCCAGGGAATAGTCCTGGTACTTCACAACCAGTTGAAGAAACTGCCTCAATTACAACCCCTGCTTCAGAAACGTCCACTCTAGAAGGAGAAAAAGCTGCCGAAGCAACGCCTTCTGTGCAGCCAGAGTCTTCTGAGAAACAAGCGGAAGAAAAGAAACGAATAGAAGAAACAGTGGAACAACCAGCGGCTACTGCTGACAAAGAAGGAAAAAATGAGGAAAACGTTGAAAAAACAATCTCTTCAACCGCAGCTAGTCAAAATCAACCAACGAAACCAAACAAAGAATCTACGGCTAGTATTGAAAATCAAAAGAAAAAAGAGCAGAACATTCCAAAAACAGGTACACCTACACTGTTAGTAACAGTACCAACCAATCGTTCGGTTCGTGTTCGCCGTGCAACCAATGCAGCTGTTTTAGGTGGTCGGAAAATTGATTGGGGCGAAAATATTGGTGTTACTTCTAGTCCGAACAATCTAAACTTCACTTTAAATTATATGGTTCGTTTTGAGATTAATGGACAAGTGGCGTTTTGTATTGAGCCTGGTGTCTCAGCCGCAGAAGGTCAAGTTTATACAGCTACTGCTTTGAAAAACTATTTGAAAAATTCAAATGTACGGAAAAAAACAAGCTTGATCTCTTATTTAGGATATGTCACAAATAAAGACAAATCCGATGAACAATACATTGCGGCACAATTTATGATTTGGGAAGCTTTGGGCACAAAAATCCCAATCAAAAATATCCGTGTTGATTATGATCGTCGAAAAGCAGAAATTCAACGTTTGATTAATAACTTTGGTGAAAAAGCAACTTTTAATAATCAAACACATACGGTAAAAATTGGCGAAACGTTGAAAGTAAAGAATAAAAATGATTTTTTGAAATATGTGAAAGACATTCAAAAACCAAAAGGTGTCAATGTATCTATTCACGGCAATGAAGTATGGATTACAGTCACAAAAGAGGCACCGGATAAAGCAAAAATTCAATTGAATAAAATTAAAGTTCAAGGTGCGCCATTAGCCTATCGTCGTCCAGGAGCTCAAACAATTGGTGTGTTACATCCAACAGAACCTAATGCGTCTGTTATTAATTTACAAATTCTAAAACAAGGAAACATTCGTGTGTTTAAAGAAGATGCGGAAACTGGTGTGAAAGCACAAGGTGCAGCTTCTTTAGAAAATGCGGTCTATGGTTTGTATCAAGCAGATGGGAAAAAGATTAAAGAAATTACCTTGAAAAAAATTAACGGCAAAGTACAGGCAGAAATTAAAGATCTTGATCCTGGCAAATATGTTTTAAAAGAAATCAAAGCGCCAAAAGGTTATGTGCTTTCTGATGAAGCAATTGAAATTGTTGTTGAACCTGGAAAAACTGTCAATGCGACCGCAAAAGATCAAGTGATCAAAGGAACCATTGATTTAGTGAAAGTTGCTAATAAAGATTTAGTCGATTCAACGAATCCAGATAACAAACCAAAATTAGCTGGCATTGAAATCACTTTGACGTCAAAAACAACTGGCAAAGTGGTGAAAACCGTTGTGACAGACAATGATGGTTATGCTACTTTTGGTAAAAATACCGTTGTCTTTGATACGTACATTCTTTCTGAAACCAAAGGAAAAGAAGGGTATAAACTATTTGAACCACTTGAAGTCACAATTTCTGAAAATGGGCAAACTTTCCATTATGTTTTAGAAGATAAAGTAATTGAACAACGTCTTAAAGTGGTGAAAGTGGATCAAGAAACAGGAAAAGTGATTCCACTTGCTAATACAGAATTCAAGATTTTTGATACTTTAGCCAATCGTTATGTCACAATGGAGATTCCAAATGATACAGAAACAACGGATATCTTTAAAACCAATGAAAAAGGCTTTTTCCTAACTAACGGTACACTTACTTATGGAAAAGATCGCTATCGTTTGGAAGAAATCAAAGCCCCCGTAAATTACGTTTTGAATCAAAACCCATTAGTGTTCTCGATTACCAATGATACAGAACCGATCAAAGTGATCCATTTTGCGAACCGTCAAGCACGGAAAAGTGTAAAATTATTCAAGTATGAAGAATGGAACAAGAAGAAAACGCCGCTCGCAGGTGTGAACTTTACCTTGTATAACGGTAAAAATCAAGCAATTGGTGAATATACCACTGATCAAAACGGGGAAATTTTAGTGAAAGGTCTAGTTGCCGATGACTATTACTTCTTGGAAAATGCCCCATTAGAAAGTTTCCAACCAAATACAGATAAACAAGCATTCACGGTTGCATTCAAACAAAATGCGCCAGATGATGGGGAAACGTTAGTGGTTTCTGTACGTAATTACTTGATTCCACCAAAACTAGAAACACAAGCGTCAAATAAAGCCGATGGTGAAAAAGTGGTTGATCCATTAGAAACGATCGTCATTAAAGACAGTGTTTCTTATACCAACTTGTTTGTCGGAAAAGAATACACCATTTCAGGAGTATTGATGAACAAGGCAACGAATGCGCCAATTTTACAAGATGGCAAAGAAATCACAAGTACCTTGGCCTTTATTGCAGACAAAGTCAATGGCACAAAAGACCTTGAATTTGTGGTTAATGCTAGTGTTCTGAAAGGTCAAACGATCGTTGTTTTTGAAAAACTTTTCCGTGATGGCATTGAAGTTGCAGCACATGCGGATATCAACGATGAAGCCCAAAGTGTGAAAGTGAATAATCCAACCGTTCATACCACGGCTGTCTTTGAAGACGGATTGACAGTCGCAGACCCAACAGGATTGTTTACCTTAAACGATACCGTTGAAATTACCGAGATTCTTCCAGGAAAAGCATACTTGGTCAAAGGGATCTTAATGGATAAAGCAACCGGTGAACCCTTGCTTGTGCATGGAAATACGGTAGAAACGAGTGTTGGCTTTATTGCCAAAGCAGAAAATGAAACGGTGATCGTACCATTTACCTTTGATTTGACAGGTATAAATGGTCGTGAAATCGTCGTGTTTGAAAGTCTTTTTAGAAATGATGAAGAACTAGCAAACCATAAAGACATCAACGACAAAGGGCAAACGGTACGAGTAACTAACCCAAGTGTACGTACAACGGCTACACATAAACCCACTGGCTTGAAAGAGGTTAATCCATTAACGAAAGTCACCATTACAGACGCTGTGAAATACCACGATTTGGTCGTTGGAAAAACATACACAGTCAACGGTGTTCTAATGGACAAAGTAACGGAAAAACCAGTGCTAGTAGATGGAAAAGAAGTCACAAGTACCTTAACGTTTGTGGCAGAAACAACGGATGGTACAGTCAATCTAGACTTTATTCTAGACGCACGTGCGTTGCGAGGCAAAGAAGTCGTGGTCTTTGAAGATCTGTTTAGAGAAGGCGTATTATTGGCTTCTCACGCAGATATTACCGACAATGACCAAACCATCAAAATCAGTAATCCAACCATTACGACGAAAGCGACGAATAAAAATGGCGGAAAAGAGATCTTGGCCTTGCCAAATCAAACTGTGCTTGAATGGGTCAAAGTAGACGGTCTTGCGATTGGTCAAATCTATCGCTTAATTGTTCAAGGCTACTTAACACCAGACGGCACACCATTTGAAGGCACTCATGCGGAAAAAGTCTTTGCGGCCGATAAAGAAATGATGGAATTCTTATTTGAATTCTTAGTGGACGGTCGCAATCTTGCAGGAAAAGGCTTGAGTTTTGCGGAATGGCTCCAAGCGAAAACGGAAGATGAGAAAGAAACGTTTGAAGAAGTGGCGAAACACAATGTAGATCTAACAAACAAAGATCAAACGGTTCAAATTGTGGAAGCGCCAAAACCACCGCAACCAGTGAAACCAGAACAACGGGTTAAACCAGCTACTGTTGTACCAATGTTGCCAAAAACAGGTGAACAAACAAGTAGTATACTTATGGTTCTTGGATTAGTAGTATTAGTCATTGCTTTAGGTATAACACTTTATAAAGTACGTAAAGCCAAAGATTAGTCATGAGGAACAAGCGGTTAGGATTTTTAACCGCTTGTTTGATTGTAATGTAGAAATATTTAGAATTTATTTTGGTTTTTAAGAGGAGGAAAAACTTTATGGCAGAAAAAGCATTGCGTATGAAGAAAGAGTTTTTAGGTCAAGTATTTTTATTGGGTTCACGGGAACCTAATCCACCAAAGGAAATTAATGGTGTGTCTGGGCGATATGTTCAATTACAAGCAGAGTGTTCGCGAGAAGAACAGCCTGCTTTTTTTGTTTATCTCACAGCTGAAGAGGATAAAAGATTACGATTACCAGAAAAAGAGGTGCGTATTTCATTTGAAGAAGCTTATTTTGTTTTTCGTAAAGAACGAGTGAATAGTCGTGAAACAAATGATATGGGACAAACAGAGCGTCGAACAACTGGCTATCAAGATGTTGGTGTCTTTTTAACTGGTGTAAAAATTGGGGAGGTTTTGTAAGATGGGATTAAAATTTCCAAATAATTATGACATTACAGAAGCATTAGATGAAACTTGTTTAGGAGCCGTACGCTTTGGCGCATTAGAAGAGTCTGATCGTGTATTTGATAATGAAACAGGCGATTATACGGGAGAAATTCGATCACAGCGAGCACAATTAGTTTTTGGAAATCCAGATGAACCAAAGATTGCACGACGAGTTAAATTTCCAGCAGATGTAGATTTGACTGGTTTTAAACGACGTGATCCTGTGAAATTAATTGATCCAGAATATCATGTGGTATATATTCCAGCACAAGATGGCAATCGTGAATATTCAGATTTAGTGATTTATGCGAAAGGATTAGAGAAAGTAGAAGCTCCAACAAATAATCCTAATATGAAACAATCACAAGAAAAAGGTTTAGATCAAAAACAACCAAGTGTTGATTCTAAGGAAAAAGAGAAAAAATAAGGTTTTTTTGAAAGAATAGGAAGGAGTCTTCCTATTCTTTTTATCTAAGATAGAAGGAAGGGGAGATTTTGAATTCAGATAAAACCAATCAAATACTTTGAGAGATTGTGCTTGTTATCAAAATATCCAACAATTGATTGAGTATTTTGGAGACAATCCAACGATTTTTGTACAAACAAATGCATATATTTGTGCGGTTATTGGGCAGTGTATGTTTTTACGTGATCTTGTTCGTTTTTCATTACCGTACCAGTGGAAACAAGATCATCAGGAAGTGATTTGGATTCGTATAGTACGAATATGTAATATGTGTGCACACCCTTATAAAAATCGATTAAATCTTTTTCGATTATGTTTTTTTACTAAATGTGATATTCCTGTATTAGTTGCTTTTTGTCAAAAGTTTTTAGCACAGGAAAAGTAAAAACAGAAAGGAGGAATGTGACAATTGAAAGCTCATTTTTTCAAGTATCGTGGTCGGCGAATTCGCTATTTCAATCGTTATTTATGGTTTTGCTATTATGGTTTCTTTTTGTTTCCATTTTTGATTCTGTTAGGTTGGTTTAGTTGGAAAGTATTTTATCCACGTTTAAGTACGTTTTCGAATTGGCAAATGTATCTTATTCCTGGAATAAGTATTGTGTTGTATTTGTTGCTGGTTAGTGGGTTAATTTTAGGGTTGATGCATTGGTCGCGACTAAAAGAAGGATATTTTGCCTCTGTTTATTGGCGTCAGTTACTTGTTCGAATGTTAATTGACAATCGGTTTGTTTATACAAAGAAACAAGTTAGTGAGAAACAAACAAGGGAAAAAATGAGATTACCAAAAGTTTATTTTTATCAAAAGAAACAAGAATTAGTGGTTTCTTTTCCTTTAGATGGTGGGCGTTTTCACGAACGATTTTTAAAAATGGGTCATTTGTTATCTGAAGTATTTTTGCGTGATTTAATTCGTGAAGAACGAGAAAAAGCCCGAATCAATTATGTATTCCTTTCAGATTCTGGTCGGATTCCTATTGATCAATGTATAGCAGAAAATGGACGTATTCATTTAATGAAAACTTTGGATTGGGTATATGATCAATCACCAAATATGTTGATTGCTGGTGCAATCGGTGGTGGGAAAACCTATTTATTGTATTCTTTAATTCAAGCTTGTTTAAGTGTTGGGACAGTAGATATTTGCGATGGAAAAGCGGCAGATTTAGCAGCATTAGGTGACGTCGATGTATTCAAAGGACATGTGTTTTACAAAATAAATGAAGAAATGATTATTTGTTTACGAAATGCATTAAAAGAAATGAATCAACGGTATGCCTATATGAAAACCATGAAAGATCCTAAATATGAACCAGGGAAAAATTATGCTTATTATGGGTTACCACCGCATTTTATCTTTTTTGATGAATGGGCAGCTTTTTATGGTTCGTTGGATATGGAAGCGAGAAATAGAGTCGATAAATTGATTCAGCCATTAGTATTAAAGGGTCGTCAAGCAGGGATGTACATTATTTTAGCAATGCAACGACCAGATGCAGAATATTTTCCAAGTGGTGTTCGGGATAATTTAACATTCCGTATTTCTGTTGGTCGATTGTCTCCCATTGGTTATTTAATGACTTTTGGAGAAGATTTTAAAAATAAGCCATTTTACAACAAAGATCAACCTGGTCGTGGATATGCTTTTCCAGGATTTGATGTACCTGTAGAGTTTTTTGCGCCATTTGTTTACAAAGATTATCACTTTATCAAAGAATTTGAGAAATTTACTGAAATGATTGTCTATGATTTTACAGTAAAAGAGGATAGTCAAGATCAAACGATGGGAGATGATAATCAGTTGTTACAAGAACAACTAGAGCGCCAAATGTATTTAGCAAAAGATCCAAAAGGAACAAGTTTTTCTGATGCGCATATTTTGTAATCAACTAAGGAGGTGAAGTTAAATGGCAGAGAGTTGTTATTATAGAGTAGCTACAGCAATACGAATGATTAATCCTTCTCTTTCTTCCAGAACGTTTTATGATTGGTTGAATCGTATTGAACAAGTAACTGATTACCGCTTTTTGCGCAAAGAACGTGTTTTTACAGGAAAAGTTATTAATCAAGTATTGCTAACGAAAAAAGATATAGAACGATTGACTCGATTGTATCATTATCGAGTAGATTTAGAAGAGGATTTAACTTTGTCAATTTATCGCGTTTTTTCTCCTGAAAAATATAGTGAAATAACAAAATTAGATCATTTAATTTTGTAGTTATTATCTATCGGGAGGGCTCTAGACGTAGTCTGGTAGCCGCACTCTGCCTGGCGGTGCGCATTAAGGCTGCGAAGCATGGGCCTATAATGCGCACTCGCTAGCAGCGTGTGCAGCTCACAAAGAGGTCGTGCGCTTGCGCACGGCCTCTTTGTGTAAAGCCCCCCGATATATAATATGGGGGGCAGAAATAACATAACACATAGAAAAAAGTTTTATAAACCCTTTTGTATCAAGTGATTATCTAAGGTCAGCAGTTGTACTACTTTTCCCAAAAAACGAGGGGGACTAGTTGATATATCGGTGTTTCTAAAGGGTTAAAAAAAATCGATTTTGTTATTTTATAAAAGGAGCGAGAAAATGACACCGATTGAGCTAAAAAGCTACAGAAAGAAGTTAAGTGCAATTCATAATATAAGTGGAGATAAAAAGCCGCTATCACAAGCAAGATTTGCGCAATTGATGGGCTGCTCAAAAGATTACATTAGAAAGATGGAACAAGGGAAAAGAAAAATCCCAGAGGATTTTGAACAACGAATCAAGGAACGCTTTCGATTGTATATGAAAAGCGGAATAGATCTTCGAGCAATGATTGATTATTTGCGTCTTTCCTTTTTTGGGACAGACTACAAAACAGTGATTCAACGTGTATTACGAATGGATCTGACAGAATTTGAAACACGTCCAACGGGCTTGTATCTTTTTGACTGTCTTTCTGTTCGTGGGAATATCTGGGTGTTCTGGCATTCAAAACGAACTGTAACAGAAAATGTACTTGTGCAATTTTCAGGACAAGGTTGCCGGGAATATGAGGAAGTCATGCGTGAACAACAAACAGATTGGCGAACATGGCTATATTCCATTTGGAAAAATCAAGGAAAGTTGGAAGCTGGTTATACACGTGTGCAATGTAGCCGATTCGATATTGCGTTAGATGAACTTTGGGGATTGGAAACGGAAGAACATTTCGATCTCTTTGAATTACTAGAAAAACAAAAAGCAGGTTTATTAGAAATGGACTTTAAGAGATTCCAGAATATTGGCGGTTGTTTTTTAGATGATGGCTATTTTCGAAGTGAAGGATTATCTTTGTATTTTGGATCGCGAAAGAGTCCTCTCTTTTTTAATTTTTATGAGAAACGTTTTGAAATTGCGAACCGAGAAAAAATTTCAGAATTAGAAGCATTAACGAAATATGGTATTTATAATCGATATGAGTTACGGTTAGCCAATGAGAAAGCAACACAAGCAGTAGAAGCATTTATTTTAGGTGATTCACCGAAACGTTTAGGAGAGATTGGCGTTGGTTTAATTAATGCAAAACTTATTGTTTGGGATAGACTGGAAAGTGATGCACGGATTGTTGATAAACGATGGGCAAAATTATTTCGTTCGATGGAAGAATTGGATTTTACAGTAAAGCCAGAAAAATTCTCATTAGATCGTTCAGAACGCTGGTTTTTGAAACAAGTAGCTCCGACATTAAAGTTGTTACAAGAAGCAGATCGTATTTTAGGAAGAGACTTTGTACAAGAAGGGATTGATAATGCCGAACTAAATGACGAGCAACAAAACTATCTAGAATGGATGGGAACGTCAGGAGGGAAAATTGCATGAATGCATATACGACAACAGAATGGCTGCGCCTGTTGGATTTAAAGGCTGCAATCGAAGCATTAAATGAAAAGATGGTTGATTTGTCTTATTTTCGTTTTCGAGTTCCTTATATTGAACAAGCGGTAAAAGCTGGACGTTATCAGGAAAAAGAGAACTGGCAAGAAATTGCACGCTTATTAGAAGTTCGTAAGGGATACGAACAAGAACTCGAAGAGTTGGAATTTAGCCGAAGGAAAGGAAGGCTAGAATTCATTCGCTTTTATCGATTTTCATTGCCAATACCTGCGATTTTAGCGGTTAAAAAAGGCTGCGATAAAATGAAGATATATGAAAACTGTGTGGCAGCACTTAGCAGCGAAAAACCTCTTATGGAAGAAATTTCATTGGTGACTGTCACTTGGGAAATGAGTCGCCAGCCAACAGAAGAACAGACATATCTTTCTTTAGAAGAGATTGAGATAGAATTAGAGGAAATTGGTCGCTATGCCACTTGTTCTACCTATTGTGGATCGGTCATTAGTATTGCTGGTGTGATTGTCTAAATGAAAAAAATTATGATTTATGTTGGTGCGTATTGGTCACGTGATCCAACAGTATTAGAAAATCCAGAGGCGGTACACTATTGCTTGCGCCAATTATTCTATCTGTATAAAGAACGATTAGAATCGTTGATTCGTCAGTTACCATATACTGACAGACGTTTAGATGAACTTCTTCTAAGGTATCCAGCAATGTATAAACGACGAAAAAATAGATTGTTACCAGAAGAGTATCCCATTGAAAAACATGAACTTGAAGGGCGATTTGTGGCTTATTTCTATGATGATGTTCGTATGCGCTTAGTAGAACAACGAATGGAAATAGAAAATGATCGCTACTATTTTATCAATTATTGTAAGAAGCGTAAGTATCAAGTAACTGATGATTTTTATGATTGTATTTTACAAGATGGGGAAGTGATTCTATCCAAAATTGCTCCAAGTTTTCGTGAACTTGTGCCGATTGATTTTTTGAAAAAATGTCATTTGCGGATTCTTCCGTAAAAAAGAGCTATAAAAGGAAAGAAAAGTAGAAGCCAAATCGGTTTCTGCTTTTTTATTTTTTTTAGGAAGGAGAAGATGGTATGTCACTGGAATTTTTAGGAGAGCCAATTGAAAAGGAAGAGTTCGTTTCGCATTATATGGATTTGTTTATTCAGGTGATAAAAAACTTTGTGCGATTGATGAATTTTATCCACGCGAACAAGACTATCTAGCCGCTGAACGAATAAAAATCAGTTTATTATGGGAAAAATTCACAGATGAAAATAACCGACCGCCAGATTATCGCTATTTATCAGATTGTTTAACGAATAATGTGCTTTCTAAAGAATACCTATTTCACAAACGTGAGAAAAATCAAATGTCGGTTGAACATTTTTGTGATTGTTATATTGCATTATTGCGTAGTCAACAGTTATTAACAGTAGAACGATATGGTGCAGAGTTTGGTTATGTCATGCAAGCTGAGCGTCATAGAGCTACAAGATGCTATGAAAAAGAAGATCAAGTGATTGATGGCTATGAAGAATTATGTATTCGAAACAATCGCTATTTGCAACAACGTTTATATGAACAATTGATGATGGATTTTTCAAATCTCTATAGAGGGTATGAATGTTCGATGATTCAAGAAAGGTAGAAGAAAAGGGGGAATTTTTATGTGGCGATTATTATTTTTGGTGGTATGTGGTATGGCATTGTTCTATGTGTATCGTGTCTATCTCTATCCACGAATGGAACGATGGACAAGTTGGTATAGAGATCCTTTAAAACAACGAAAAGGATTGAAGCGGTATCGTTATGAATTACTTGTTGAATTTTCGGATGGGCGACAAGCACAGTATTATTTTTTTGCAAACTATCCAAAATACAACACCAGTGAACTATTGATTCAATTATTCAAAAATAATCCATATGTTGGGTTAGAAGAAAACGGACGGGAGTTCTTTTATCGTTCAGATAATATTAGTGCGGCGTCTATGAACAAAACACGAATTGCATAAAAAATTGGAGGAATAATCATGAAAAAAACAACATTAGCAGTCGTAACAACACTAGGAATTTCATTATTTTCGTTTCAATTAGGGAGTTCATTGGTTTATGCAGATGAAACTGTAGAAACACCTAAGTCAGAAATTGTAGAAACATTGCCAGGGGAAGGATTACCAGATGTTGAGACAGAGCTAAATGGAGGAACAACGGAAAAACCAGCAGAACCTGAACAATTGCAGTCAGAGAAACCTGAAAAAGAGCCAGTGACACCAGAACCAGAGTTTCCTGAATCAACTTTACCGACTGATTCGATCGAAGAAGAAGGTGTGCATAGTTCAACAACAACGGATTCAAGTATAGTCACAACTCCGGAACAATCAGGAACAACCAGTTCTTCTGAAAAGAATACTGATTCGTCAAGTACGGAACAGCCAACGATGTCGTCTACCAGTGAAGAACAAAAAGAAGAACCGAAACAACCTGTTGAAAAATCAGAAGCAATTCCAAAAGAAAATAAACCTATTGTTCCAGCAAAAGAAGTCACAGTATCGGTAACCCCAAGCGGTGAAATTACGACGAATACTTCTCAAGGAATGAGTGTACCGATTGTCACTAGTAATGTAGAGGAATTGACCCATATTCCAACACCAACCACCCCATTAAAAGTAGCAGGTGATCAAACAATTGTTGGTGTAAAAGATGGTATTCCATTAATCCAAGATAGTGAAGGGAATTTGGTAAAGGATTTGTCGATTCCTGTAAAGAAACTTCCAAGTGGCAATATTGAAATCAAAACAGCAGATGGAAAAACAAAAGTCTTACCAAAGACTGGTGAAGAAATACATGTTGCACTTTCTGTTCTAGGAGGAGTGTTGACAAGTATTGCTGGATTTGTTGGATATAAAAGAAAGAGAAAAGGAATAGAAAATGAGGGTAATTGAATGGACTATTTTTCAGAAAAACAAGCTTATCGTTGTCAATCGTACGTACTAGTAAAAACATACTAGAAGGAGTAGCTTATGAAAAAACGACAACTACGGCGGAAAGAAAAAGTTTATACAGAGAAAGTACCGAAGCAAAAGAAAATCCATTCAAAAAAAGCAGTGAAATGGATTTGGTGTTTGGTTTTATTTCTTTGTTTTTCAGGGGGCTTGGCATTTTTTCAATCCATGAAAACGAAGGTTCAAGTGTCGTTTTTGAAAGATGAAATCCAACAATTACAAAAGAAAGAAGTACAAAGTCGGTCAGAATTAACGTACACACCTGAAATTGAATCCTTTATGAATCGTTTTGTTGCTTTGTATATGAATACATTCGATAATCATGAACAAGAACAACAACGTCAAGAAACATTAAAAAAAGAGTTTTATGCACAAAACTTTATTCAAGAACCAGGAAGTGTTTCAGGTGTTCGAAAATTAACTGCTGCTTCGTTTATTGGATTAAAAGAAATTGAAACCATTCCAACTGCTAGTTATAAAGTAACTTATGATATTCGCTCGATGAATCCAGAGAGTAAGAAAGAAACAAGTGTGACAATCACACAAGTACTCAATCTTCCCTTTTCTATTTCAAACAAGGGCTGTCGTATTATTGCTTATCCTTATTTTACGGCACTACCAAAGAATACAGAAAAACAACGAATGATTACTTATGATGACACATTATACGAAACGGTTGATGCGTCGGAAGCGAAAGATGTTGAAGGATTTGTGGAAGATTTCTTAGATAAGTATGCGAAAAACAATGCAAAAGATATGTCATACATGATGAAAGAACCTGAAGGACTCAATCAAACAGCTAAAGTTGATCAAGTAGAGATGAAAGTATTGCGTTATAAAGAAACGAAAAAACCTTTTATTGTAAAAGCAACGGTCGTCTTTCGAGATGGTGATACGTCACTTTTACAAAAAGAACAAATGACGATTGTCATTACGAAAAAAACAAATCAGTATTATGTTGAAAAATTAACACATAATTGGTTGGATAGGAAAGGAGAAGAACGGAAATGACACTGAAGGGAATTGTAGATTTTATATTAACGCAAGGTGGCTATTTTTTAATAATGGTGGTTGTTTATCTGGGATTGCGAAATTTTATGAAATCAAAAGTAGGAAATGCATTAATATCTATCGCAGCAGGTGCCGCAGTTTATTTCTTCTTAAATGATCCAACACGTGTATTTGATGCGTTTGGTAAAATCATTGAAAAATTATTTATGGATTAGGAGGATAGTGAAGTGGATTGGGAACCTTATGATTATTCGATTGTTTATGCGGAACCTTATCGCGTACAACAGATTACAAGCAATTGGCGTCTTCCATTTCCAGTTGCATTAGTCAATGCAGCAACTTTTTTGTTGGTCGTAATCTTTGAATATTTATTTTTACGTTCATTTATTGGTTGGGTCATTTCTTTTTTTCCACCAGCAGGAGTTGTTTTTTATATAGGACTCCCCTATTTATGTGTGTTAGCACTGGCAAAACTAAAACCTGATGGAAAAAAAGTGCATTTTTATTTATGGGATTGGTTTTGTTATATGATTCGTATGATGAATGGTGATTGTGTGTATTATAACTGGGACAAGGTATCAAACAATGCATTGGAAGAATTACTTTTTGTGAATAAGTATGTTTATTTAGAGGATTAGAAAAAGGGACAATCAACTGGTTGTTCCTTTTTTATTGGGAGGTGAAATTCATTGGTGCTTGTAAAAGAACCAGTAAAAGCATTCAAGAAAAATTGTTTGTTAAATGGAGAGGATTGTATCTGGGCCTACTATCATGTTTTTCCACGAACAATTTCAAAAAACACACCAAAAAAGACACAGGAAATAAAAGAAATGATGGCTCGTTTACTGTTGCTTTTAGCAGATTATGAAGATGTGGAGTTGGTGATGTATCCACGAACAATGAATTTACGGACGAAGTTTGACACATTAGGAAAGGGATTTTCTCCCGATAGTCAAGCAATTGGTGCGTATTATGCAAAAGAAACAGTGACATTGTTGGAACGAGAAGGTCAAGTCTATCGTCCTTCATTTATTTTAGGAATCAAAGTCAAAGAAAAAGCAACGGTGGAGAGTTTTCATGATGTAATAAATCTAATCTGGTTAGATTTAGCAGGAAGTTTAGCACGCTTATTTGGATTAGAAGTAGATGATTTGGAAACTTTGTTTTCTGAAAGTGATCCTTATGTAAAAGAAGTGACACAATTACTTTATAGCTTTTCTATTCGTCCCTTAGTAAAAAAAGAGCTGTTGTATCTCAATCGTCTGCAATATATTCGAGGAATGGCTCACAAAGTAGAAGAACAAAATAATTGGGAAGTACTGAAAGACAATCAAGGAACGTATGTACGTATACCGAAGGAACATAAAGGCCTTCTTCAATTAGAAGATGAGTTAGGGAGTAGTTATTTAGCATTGTTGCCTATTGGGGAAACACCTGAAAATATGAGAAATTGTGATCTATTTCAATTTGCTCAGGATCTTTCTTTCCCAGCAGAATTGCGAATGAAAATTCACTATCCACGCTTGAAAGGACAGGGAGGTATTGGTTTAAAACTGAATTGGCTATCGGAACGGTTCAAAACAGAGCATAAGGAATTGGTTCAAAATGATGAAGAACCTAGTGAACGCTTATTAACTGTTCGAGGATTAGTAAAACATTTAAAGCAACGAGTAGATAATGGGCAACCTGTCGTCGATTGGATCGCATGTTTTATTGTATACGGTCAAACGGTTGAAGAAGTTCGTCAAAATAGTGCAACGGTTATTCAACAACTTCATACGATTATCCATATCCACCGTGCAAAAAATGATCAACGAGAATTGTTCTATAAATGTTTATTAGGGCAACCATTGGGACGGCAGTTACATTGGAAGCACCGAACAACTGTAGAAGCAGTTGGCGAATGGTTGTTTTCAGCAGTATCAGAATTAGGTATGGAATCCGGCTGGTATATTGGTCGGCAAGATACATTAGGGGATGGTGGTTCTCGAGGAGAAAAAACACCATTAGAAGAATTAATTTATGCGTCAAATCGTTTTGTCTTTTTGAATCTTCTAGCCATTGCGGAAGGAATCAAAGGTGCGTTGTTTGATGCGCCTCATGTAGCAGTAACTGGAAAAACCGGTAAAGGGAAGACCTTTTTAGTTGGCTTGCTCTTTTTGTATAGTTCGTTTATGAATGTACAAAGTTTATTTGTGGATCCCAAAGGAGAAAAGCGCAAATGGTTTACGAAACTCATTCAAGACCCGTATTATCAGAAACATTACCCTTTGTTTGTAGAACATTTGCAAAAAATGAGTTATGTCACGTTAGATGCTACAAATCCCCGTAATTATGGTGTATTAGATCCAATTGTTTGTTTATCCCGAGTAGATGCGAAACAAGTAGCCCAGGATATGATTGATGAGTTAAGTCCGTTAGGTACCAATCACCTTTTAAAAGGGGCGGTATTAAAGGGAATCCAAGAAGTTTTAGTTCAAAAAGAAGCCGGACAACAAGTTGGCTTGATGCATGTGGTCGACTATTTAGAACAAATGGAACAAAAAGAGGTTCGAGAATATGGTGAGTTTTTACGCTTGACGGTAGAAGATTCGATTTTACGTTTAGGATTTTCTTATGGAGAAAACCCGGGATTAGACTTTAATGCCAAAACAACGATTTTAGAGATCCAAGATTTGAAATTACCAAATGACAATGTCCGACCAGAACTATATACAGATGCGGATCGAAAGTCTTTGTGTTTGATGATTAGTTTAGGTCGTTTTTGTGAAATGTTTGGAAAACGAGATAGTAGTAAGAAAACAGCGATTTATTTTACAGAAGCATGGGTATTTAATAATTCGAACGCAGGACGTAGTATTATTGCAGCAATGGCACGTGTGGGGCGTTCCCAGATGAATCAATTAGTGTTAGATACACAATTTATTGGTGACTTAGGTTCAGATAAAGAAAAAGGGAATTTTGGTGTCGTCTTTGCTTTTGATGAAGACAGTGAGCGAGAAAAGATTTTGAATCATTTACGTTTGGAAGTAAATGAAGCGAACTTAGCTGAAATGAGCCACATGATTAAAGGACAGTGTTGGATGTTAGATCCCTATGGACGTGTAGGAAAACTCAATGTACACAGTTTGTTTGAAGAAATGACCGCTGCATTACAAACAACGGAAAAAACAAGTCACTCTCAAGTAGAAGAACAGGATACGTTAATCATGCAATAGAAATGAGGTGAAACAATGGCTTATATAAAGCATAAGGAAAAGAAATGGTGCGTTTTGTTTTTTTTAACGATTGGATTCGGACTGCTTTTTGTTGGTGGATTGGTGTATGCGGCAGAAAAGCAGGTGGATCAATCGATCTATGAGATTGGGAAATTTCATATTGATACCTTTTCTTCTTATTTATCTGATAGTGAATTTTCATTAGGCAAAATGTTATTTGGGGCAAATGGCACAGATTTTCTAAAAATGATGACGAATATGTTCTTTAGTTTAAGTAAATTGATTTGGCAAGGCCTTGATTTTGTCATTGAGAAGCTCTATGAAGGAGCTGCAATGAACGAGTTAATTCACCAGTTTTTCACTTTTTCGGATACTATTTATTCAAAAATATACGATCCTATTGGTGCGGGGATTGTCGTCTTGTATGTGTTATATCTATTTACTCTTCGTATATTTAGAGGGAAACATTACGCAAAAATGGTGTTTATTCGATTTCTCTTCGTTGTCATTTTTTCAATGGTTTGGTTTGGCTATGGTAGTAACGTACCTAGTAAAGGAGAAGCTTTTACCAAAGGGTTAAATGATTTGTCCGTGGAGGTAGAAGGCTTTATTTTTTCTGCTACAAATAGTCTAGATGAATTGGCGACAAAAGATGTCAATGGTGTTTTAGTGCCAACGACACAAAAGGAAGCCATTCAAAAAGTGCGCCAACTTTATTATAAAGCGGCTGTTGTTGATCCGTATATATTGTTAAATTATGGGACAACAAATTTAGAAGAATTGTATCAAGCAGAGATTGAACCACAAGAATTTCTAGCCAAGGAAGCGTCAAGTGAAGAATTATCTGATATTGAGACAAAAGTGACCACTGCTGCAGGAGAAGATAGAGGGAAAAAGAAGGCTTATCGTGTCTATATTCAACCAACTAAAGCTGTTTATAAAGCAGTCGTTGGTTCTATGGTGCCATTGCTTAATCTAAGTATTGGATTACCACTTGTAGTGATTGGCATGATTCGTTTTATCTTTCAAATGTTGGTGTTGTGTTTATTACTTGTGATTCCTTTTTCATTACTCGCTTCTTTTGTTCCAGTATTTGATTATATGCTCATGAATACCTTAAAGTCCTTTTTGGGCTTGATGTTTCAAAAATCTTTTTACAGTGTGATTATTTTGGTGGCATTTTTGATCTATAACATAGTAGACGATTTAATTCCAATGAATACTGTTTTTGGTTTTTTAGGAAATATGTTTGTCAAAGCACTCCTATCAATTTTACTCATTGTAAAACGGAAAGATTTATTAAAGAAACTAGGGTTAGGAGCTGCAGATCAAACTATAAACAACACGAAAAACATAGCAAGTCATTCTTTGTCTCAAATGAAACAACTGCCTGGTCAACTATCAACTGCTGGACAAAATTTGGCAATCAAAGGTGCAGGATTAGCAGGGAATGTGTATCGAGCAACGAATCCACTCGCTTCTGCAGCGATACATGGATTTCAAAAGTTTCAACAAAAACGTACACCACAAGAATCGGTAAAAGGGAGGCAAGTGGTTAATCCCTTTGAACTAGGTGGGCGTTCAAATCAAGCCTTGCCTTATAGTGGTCGTCATGTTCGTTATCATGGGGTAGAGCCTGAAATGTCTTCTACCAAATCGAAAACAGAGTGGAATTCTGGTCTTTCAAATGGTTTGATTCCAAATTCGTCCATGAATTCAGTAAGACCAAAACAACAGGTACAATCATTGGCACAATTGAGTAAGCAACAAGGGAATAATCAAAGAAAACCATTGTTAAATAAAGGTATCGCTTTTGTTGGTCAATCGATTCCGTTGCCTTCTGGAAAAGTACCCGTGCCACAATTAACAGCTGCTGGTTCTCTTTCACAACAGATTCGCCAAGTGAAAAATCAGGCGAAAAATGGGAGTTATCCAGCAATGCAGCAGTTATTGAACCAATACTCTGTTCCTAATTCGTCGGTAGCCACTCTATCAGGAAATCGTTCTGTGCAACAACCGGGGCAACGTTCGTCTGAAAGTAAACCGTCGATTTCCGCACCAAAATCGTTACAACCTGCATTTTCTTCTTTAGATAAGCCAACAGAGCAATCGGAAAAAATAGAAAAGGATCCTAAAACACTGCCGATTTTGGACGCAAAACCAGGAACTGATTTTACTTTACCAAAAGGACGAACAGTCCAAAAACCATTATCGAAGAAAGGATGAGGAAGAAATGAAGAAAGGGTGTCTAGGTTGTCTTCTTTTCTTTATTCTTCCCTTTTTTCTATTGCCATTCTTTTTTTCAGGAGAACTTTCTGAGCATGGAGGAGAAGCTACAGGTCTAGCTGTCGCTTTTAATGGGGAATATACCGAAGGATTACCGATTTTTTCAGAGATTAAAGGACGTGGTCCAATCACAGATGAACATGCGCAAGCAGCAGTTGGTGCAGCTGTAAAGTATCAGTTATTACCGAGTGTGATTCTTTCTCAATTAGGCTATGAATCAGCTTATGGACAGTCACAATCTGGAAGAAACGATACGAACTTTTTTGGGATTACCTGGTTTCCTGGTTGTCCCTACCCACAAGGTTCTGCACGTGGAATTGGTGGTTCTGAAGGTGGTTTCTATATGAAGTTTCCGAACTTAAAAGCTTGTTATGACTATTATGGCTTTATGGTGGCGAGCCAAAGCAACTTTAATCAATGTGTGGGCAATAAAGATCCTGGAAGTTGTTTATTGATTCTAGGTCGTGGAGGCTATGCGGCAGCAGGTATTACCGAAGGGAGTCCGTATTATCGAGGAGCAATGAGTATCATAACGTCCTATAACTTAACGGAATATGATACTTTTGCGATCAAGCATTGGAATAGCCTACCAACAAAAAAAACTTCGCTTATTGCAGGAAAAAGTAAAGGCAATGCGAAGGTTTTGGATCGGATCATTGGACGATCCGTAAATAATGGGGAATGTTATGGTGGTACGGCATGGTATGTATCTCAATTAGGTGGCCCACAGTTAATGGGTTCTGGACACATGTTTGCGATGTTAATAGGGGAAGATTATAACTGGACAACCTATGGTTGGCAAGTAATCATGAACCCAAAACCAAGTGATTTACAAGCAGGAGATGTGGTGAATTGGCAAGCAGGTGGTGCATTGTCTCCTGGAATCTATGGTCACACCGGAATTATAACAGATGTTTCATATGGCGGACAACATTTCTCTAGTGTGGAACAGAATGCCGAGCAAGGACGGATTATGGCTCGGTATCAACGCACGTACAATCAAACAAAAATTCGTAGTCTGGTTCGTAAGGTGAAATAAGAAAGGCAGTGACTAGAAACGTGAAAAAAGGGATAATTTTAGTATTTAGTTGGTTATGTTTGATAGGTCTTACTGGTTGTCATTGGTTTTCTTCTGAAAAACAAAAAACACAATTGAGAACGACAGAAGAAACAATCGAAGCAGTAAAAGAAACAAGTGGAACTCTTCAAAGTACTGAAAGTAACAGTCAAATTGGTTCATTAGAAGACGAGACAGCGCAACAAATGCAAATAGATGAAATGACAAAAAATTTCTTAAAAGATTTTGCTAGAAAATGGAGTAATTTCACAGATGTTTATAAACGCAATCAAGCTGTGAGGGACTATATGACAGATCGTTGTATTAAAGACAATAGTATTGATGTAGACCCGCATGTACAAATGAAAACAACTGGGAAACTTTACCAGGTGACACAAGATATAGAGAATCCGGATCAATATTTGTTATTTGGAGAAGAAACAATGAATAAGGTTACTCAATTTGTATTACTTCAATTGAAAGTAGATCAAGAAGCTCAAAAGATTGATGCGATCAAGATTTATTATGTACGGAGTGCGTATTAAAATAAAAAATGAACACTCATATTTATTATACACCGAAGAAATAGAAAAAAACAGACTGTTTTTTTAAGAAAAACTATGTCATTCTTTACTTGAAAAAAGTTGTTATAGGACAGAAAGGATAAAACAAAAACGGAAAAAATATGTCTTATGAATAACTATAAGAACTATTCTATTTTTTAGGAGATGGATACGAGATGAAAAAACTAATTGGCTATAGTGTGATGTGTATTGGATTTGTTGGTGTGGGATTGTTTGTATCGACTGAATCTGCTTCTGCGGCTGAATGGTATAATCCTATCTGGTATAATCCGAACATTGAATGTCAAAAAGGCTATCCGTATGGACCGACAAATCTGAAAAATGGAAAATGTAGAGTAAATTGGAATGGCGTTGTAGATAGTGTAATTACTGGTTCAATGGACTCTGCTCTACATGGCTTTACGGGTCACTAGAAGGAGGAAGAAAATGTCTGAAGAGAAAAAAGAAATCGTTGAATCATTAGTAGCTTTAAAAGATTCTCTTTCTAAGATTGAATATGTTGATAGGCAAGAAATTCAAAAACTAATTGATGATACTATTATTGAAATCCAAGATGCGCGTTGTGAAGGTATAAAAATTTCTGTAGCTTTATCTAAAGTAATAGAAAAAATGAACCGTTCATTAGCGTTTAATGGATTGAAGCTAGATAGACAAACTAGTCTGATATGGGATCATTTAAAAGACTTGTATGACAAGTCTAAAAGAAGTGAACGGACTGCTGTATCAATCTTAAAAGGCCTTTGGGGAATGAATTCATAAACAAGATATTTAAAAAGTAACTTATTTTTTATGGAGGAGAAATTATGAAAAGAATAATTAAAATATTTGGTGTTTTAGGTGTTTTCTTATTAGGTTTAAGTACTTTTGTTAGTACTGGAACAAGTGTGTATGCCACAGAAAAAGTGAATACAGTTGATTTAGAAATAAAGAATAAATTAGTAGATGAATTAACTTTTTATTTTGATACAGTTGGTTTTTTAGACGAACATGGTGTATACCATATAAAGGATTTTGGTGCTATTCGTGAACGAATCAGTCAAGATAACGAACAAGGAAGAGCAGCAAGAGTCTTTTATGAACATATTATTGTTCCTAGAATGGAGAAAGTTGATTGGAAACGATATGCTGGATGTGTAGCCATTAATTCTCTTCCTGGAGGAGGAGTGGCTTGGGCTATAGGTACGCAGGGAGATTTTATTGAAGCATTAAAAGCTTTTAATTTTGAAAAAGCTGCGGATTTATTATTAAAAATTGCAGAAAAACAATTAGGAAAAGCTGCAGCTAAAGAGTTAGCTAAGGTAAATATTGTAGCAGGAATTGCAGCAGCTGCTGCTAGCTGTGCATTAGAGTAAAAGTTTATGAAAAGTTTAGAACAAGAGCATATGGCTTTTAAACAAGCAATGTTTAAAGAAAATATCTATTTAAACCATAACTATATTCGTGTTTCTAAGGCATGTTCACCAGTATTGAATATGCTTGGAGGTGGAAATGGATTATATCATTTACTGTTTGTCGATGTTTGTTGGTTAATTTTTTTACCAGATGAACTAGTTATAGTCAATGAAAAAATAACAAGTAAAAATGAAGTGTTTAATTATTCTTTAACAAGAATTAATTACAAAGAGATTACCAAGTTTTCACTAGAAAAAGTTCCTTTTTGGGGAGAATTTTGTTTAAAAATTAAATGTAACTGGAAAAGAATGTATTTCTATATTGATGGTGATGATGCTCTTACATTCGGTAAAACTACTTTTTCTAGTTTTAATTTTCAGTTTCTATTAAAAAATAATTTTTATGGTTTATTGAAATAAGGTTGCGAAGGAAGATGTAGAGTTATTTGCACTGTTGTGTTGGTATATCTCTTAATGCTGTGTCTTTTTGGGGAGATTAATTAGTGGAGTGATTATATGAGTATAGATGATTGTTTAGAAGAACAAATAAGATTATTTTTAAAGTTTTTAAAAGTTAAAGTTCAAAATAACTACTTCACATGTTATAGTTATGCACACCCTGTTTTAAATAGTCTTCCTTTTAATTCTTTAGTGCAAGGATTGATTACAAATATTGTTTTATTAGTCTGTACACCAAATGAAATATTTGTAAAAAAGATAGGCAGTGGTATTTCTTCAGTAAGATTAAAAGAGAAAGAATATACTCAAAAGATTATTCATATTCCTAAGCCTGAAATTAAGCGTTTTGAGATAAAAGACTATTCTGCTTTAGGGCTGTTCTCAATTGGTTACTGGTGATAAAAAATAAGAATACTAAAACTATACGTAGAATATAAGTAATCGGCATCAATCCTAATTATGTGATTGAATGCCGATTTTTGTTACGCGCTATTTTTAATTATCTGTAAGAAGAATAATTTTATTTTACTCATATTCGTTTTCACTTTGAAGAAGTAAATTGCAATTTCTTATAAGTTAAGCAGCTATGCAAAAGGCTATTTATTCTATTGTGAAATATAAGATGTAGTTGAAACAGGATATATAGAATCAAAATACGAATCTTATTTTGATTTTTCTAGTTTTTTGAAAAAAGCACCCTTTGATCGTTGTATTAGTGGAAAAGAGAAAAAGGAGCATACTTATCATGTCACAAAACTACAACTAAATATCTAAACAACACCAATTTGATGCCTATTGAAAAAAAGTATTGCGAAATGAAGCCAAGTCTATTAGAAAATGAAATAATAGAATAAAAGAAAATGGGAAACCGCTGAATGATGTAAATGAAGGTAAGTATCCACGAACTAATTTTGATGAACAAGATATCTATTTTTTATTTGTATTGGAGATACTAGTTTAATATCAAAAGTTATCAGCAGTCATAATTAGTTATCCAATGTAAAAAGTACAAACAATAGTTGTTATGCAGAATAGTTTATGAAATATATTACATAATAAGAAAACAAGCGATATTTTTCTGATCAGAACAACCATTTAATTTAAAAAGAGTTAAAAGTTATATATTTTTGAAATATTTTGGATGAGTAGCTAAAACAATATTTTGCTCATTAAGCATTAAATGAAGATGCAACGATGTTAGAAAGTTAGCTTCTTCTGGATCTTGTTTTGTTAATGCCTCAAATAGTTGATAATGTTGTTCCATAATTTTTTCCCACTTTAATCCTTCCGTTTTTACTCGTAGCCATCGAAATCGTTCTAAGTGTGTATTGTTATTTTCTAACCATTGCCATACTTCTTCTCGCTCTGCAATTTCAAAACAAGCTTTATGGAATAAATTATCATTATGAAAAAAACTACGAGCATTTTTTTGACTAACAGCTTTTTCTTGTTCTGAAATTATAGTTTCTAAAATCCGTTTTTTTTGGTTATTCATTTTGGCACAACACTCTAACATAATTTGTCGTTCCAAATGTTCTCTGACAAATCGAGCATTTTTGGCCGAATCTAAATCAATTAATGAGATATAATTTCCGCTTTGAGGAATTGTATCAACAAGACCTTGTTGTCGGAGTTGAATCAGTGCTTCACGTATTGGTGTACGACCAATAGAAAGTGTTTCTTCTAATTTTTTTTCTGATACTTTTTTTCCAGGTTCTAAGTCAGCATAGATAATTTGTCGGCGAATAGATTGGTAAGCTTGATTTTGGAGACTAGTTTTAATTGTCATACACAATGCTCCTTAACTTTTATTTTAACTGATATTTTAATTCTGTTCATGCCATATAATATCAAATTTTGAAGTAATACACTAGTTATAAAAATAAAAGAATACATGAAAAAAAGAAAAAATAAGTTTCGATAAAATCAGTCCAAAAAGAAGGAGTATTTTATTTTTCTGAATAAAAAATACAATCATTCTGATATGGTAGAAAAAAGCAAGTTTATTCCCTTTTTATATTGACAACGGTTACAATGGGTTTTAAAATATAAAATGTATCAAAACTAACATATCAGTTTGAGGAGGTTAATTATGGTTTCGATTAAAAATTGGCAAAATTCTATCGAAGAATTCAATGAAATGCAGATTCTACTGCCGTGTTTTGATGTCAAAGAAGTTAAGCAAGAAGGCCAGCAACATCCAGTATGGCTTCATTTTGGTGGAGGAAATCTTTATCGAGGATTTCATGCAGAAATTGCTCAATGCTTAGCAGATCAAAATGAATTAGAAACAGGAGTAGTTGTGTGTGAAACATTTGATGAAGAAGTAGTGGAAAAAGCTTATCATGACTATAACAATGACATTTTGGAAATTGTTATGAGTGGAGATGGTGAACTCAAAAAAAGACTTTTGGCAGTAACGGCTGATAGTTTATATTGCAATCCGAAGAATATAGCGGACTATCAAAGAGTGGTTAAATATTTTGAAGATCCTAAATTACAGTTTACAACGTTTACTATTACTGAAAAAGGTTACAGTTTAAAAGATTCTAAAGGGCAATTCTTTTCGGTAGTCAAAGCTGATATCAAATCTGGACCTAGCAATCCTCAACATACGATGAGTATTGTAACATCCTTGTTATATAGCAGATTTAATGCTGGAGAGTTGCCGATTGCGATGGTTTCTACTGATAATTTCTCACAGAATGGTCAACGTTTTCAAGATAGTATTTTTACGATTGCAGAAGCTTGGCAAAAAGAAGGATATGTTTCTGAAAAATTTATTGCTTATTTAAAGGATAAAGAAAAAGTGACTTTTCCTTGGAGTATGATTGATCGAATTACGCCAAATCCTTCAGAGAATGTAAAGGAAGATCTATTGATGATGGGGCTCGAGGATTTAGATATCATTCACACAAAAAAACATACCAATATTGCTGCTTTCACTAATACTGAGGTAGTTCATTATTTAGTTATTGAAGATAGTTTTCCAAATGGCCGGCCTAAATTGGAAAAGGCTGGTGTGATTATGACAGATAGAGAGACGGTTGATAAAGCAGACATCATGAAGGTTACGACAAGCTTGAATCCACTTCATACTGCTTTGGCAGTAACAGGTTGTCTGCTAGGATATCAATCAATTTCAGCAGAGATGCAGGATGATGATTTGGTTGGTTTAATCAAAGGAATAGGTTATTTAGAAGGTTTACCAGTAGTTGAAAATCCAGGCATTATTGATCCAAAACAATTTATTGATGAAGTAATTAATAAACGTTTGCCTAATCCCTATATTCCAGATACACCACAACGAATTGCAACAGATACTTCTCAAAAAGTAGCGATTCGCTATGGTGAAACAATTAAAAAGTATGTCGAAAAAGACGGAAATGCAGAAAATCTAACATTTATTCCTATCGCTATTGCTGCTTGGTTACGTTATTTACTGGCAGTCGATGATCAAGGGGAAAATTTTGTGCCAAGTCCTGATCCGTTATTGGTAGAGTTGCAGGATAAATTATCAGTATTGAAATTAGGTGAACAAGATCCTTCAAAGATTCATTGTGCGGTACAGGAAATTTTAGAAAATAAAGAAATCTTTGGTTTAGATTTATATCAAGTTGGGGTAGGAAAGAAAACTGAAAAAATCTTTTGCGAAATGCTAGTAGGTCCTCAAGCAGTTCGTAAAACAATCAATAAATATATAACAGAAGTTGGAGGAAAGTAACTATGGAAATGACTTTTAGATGGTATGGGGCAAATGAAGAAAAAATCTCACTACAAGAAATTCGTCAGATCCCAGCAATGAAAGGAATTGTTGGAACATTAATGGATATACCAGCCGGAGAGGTTTGGCCGAGAGAACGAATTAAATCTTTAAAAGATGAAGTCGAAGCCAATGGACTTACCTTGAAAGTTATTGAGAGTGTTAATGTTCATGATGATATCAAAATTGGTTTACCAACACGAGATCAATACATTGAGAATTATAAACAGACGATTCGCAATTTGGCAGAATTTGGGATTGAGGTTATCTGTTATAATTTTATGCCAGTATTTGATTGGGTAAAATCGGATTTGGATTATCGTTTAGATGATGGGTCTTCTACGTTAGCCTATATTTCAAAAAATATCCCTACTGATCCGGAGGAAATTATTAGAGAAGTAGAAAATTCTACTAATAATTTTGAATTGCCGGGTTGGGAACCTCATCGGTTATCACAAATTAAGCAATTATTAGAAGCCTATAAAGAAGTTGATGAAGAGAAATTACGAGAGAACTTTGCATATTTTCTCAAAGCAATTATCCCGACATGTGAAGAAGTTGGGATTAAAATGGCAGTTCACCCAGATGATCCACCATATTCCATTTTCGGATTACCTCGTATTGTTAAAAATCGTGACGATTTAGATTGGTTGTGTAATGTAGTGGATTCTCCTTCTAATGGTATTACATTATGTACTGGAAGTATTGCAGAACGACCAGATAATGATGTCTATGAAATTCTATCTGAATTTTGTCAACGGGATCGGATTCCTTTTGCACATGTTCGTAATATCAAATATTTAAGTGACAATGGACTCGATTTTTACGAAGCGCCGCATAAATCAGAATATGGTTCTCTAGATATGTATAAGATATTAAAAACAATGTACGATAATGGATTTAATGGCTATATTCGTCCAGATCATGGTCGGATGATTTGGGGAGAAACCGGTAGACCTGGTTATGGATTATATGACCGAGCTCTAGGTGCAGTTTATTTAAATGGTATTTGGGAAGCGCTTGAAAAGGGGGCGAGTAAATAATTATATAAGGGAGTTTATTTAGAGGAAAAATTTTCTCTTCTAAAAACTAACGGAAGGAAAGGAGTGTTTAAATATGTTTTTAGATAAGAACTTTTTATTAGAGAATGAAATAGCTAAAAGACTTTTTCATAAATTTGCAAAACACCAACCAATTATCGACTATCATTGTCATTTAGACCCAGCATATTTGCTAGAAAATAAGCAATACAAGAATTTGACTCAGGTATGGTTAAATGATAAAGGAGCTGGAGATCATTATAAATGGCGATTGATGCGAGCTAATGGTATAGAAGAAGAGTTGATCAGTGGTCCAGGTGATGATTATGAAAAATTTTTAGCTTTTGTAAAAACAGTGGAGAAGGCGCCAGGTAATCCTATTTTTGAATGGTCTCATTTGGAATTACAACGTTACTTTGATATTGATTTGACAATTTCTGAGAAGAATGCACCAGAAATTTGGCGACGTGCTAACGAAAAAATTCAAACGGATTCCTATCGCCCGAAAGAATTGTTGGAGATGATGGATGTGAAAGCCATCTGTACAACGGATGATCCTACAGATGACTTGTGGTATCATACTGAGCTTTCTAAACAGGATAATTCTTTCAAGGTATTACCTACTTTCCGTCCAGATAAGGTCTGGAGTATCAAATCATCAGGCTTTTCGAACTATATTTTAAAACTTAGTCAAACAGCGGCTATACCAATCAAAGACTTTAATGGGTTGAAGCAAGCATTGAGCCAACGAGTGGATCATTTTCATCAAATTGGCTGTCGATTAGCAGATCACGGTTTGAATACTTATTTTTATGAAATAGCAGATGAAAAAATACTCGACAATCTGTTAATAAAAGCTTTAGCAGGAAAAACGGATTTCCATTTATCAGAAATTGCACAATTTGTTACAGGTATTCAATTACATTTGATGTCTGAGTATACAAGATATGGTTGGACGATGCAAATGCATTTAAATGCTTTAAGAAATAATTCAAGTATATTAAAGGAACAAATTGGAGTAGATGTCGGTGGTGATTCGATGGGGGATCAAGCTAGTTTGACACAAAATGTTGTAGCATTGTTCGATACCGCTGAAAAGAGTGGGTGCTTACCAAAAACAATTTTATATTCATTAAATCCAACTGATTGGCTTCCACTAGCAACAGCAATGCAAAGCTTCCAAGGGGGTATGATTCAAAAAATCCAATTGGGATGTGCTTGGTGGTTCAATGATACAGCTGAAGGAATGCGTCAACAGTTGACTACGATGGCACAACAAAGTTTGTTGTCGAATTTTACAGGTATGTTGACTGATTCTCGAAGTTTTCTAAGCTATCCTCGCCATGAGTATTTTCGTCGAGTATTATGTCAATTACTAAGCGAGTGGGTTAAAGCAGGCCGAATTCCAGATGATGAAATGTATCTTAGTCAGATAGTGGAGAATATTTGTTATCGTAATGCGTATAATTATTTTAATTTTTTTGAAATCGGAAGTAGAAAATAATACTTGAAATAAAAGCTTAAATTTATTCTTTGTAAGTTAGTACAGCTAGACAAAGTATGTATCCATAAAGGAAGGAGATAGATATGAAAAAAGTAGAAATTTTAAGTAAGTTAGAAGCGGCTGGAGTCATTGCGGTTGTACGTGGGAAAAATAAGGATGAGGCCATTAAAGCAATAAATTCAATTATTGCGGGTGGAATTAAAGGGATTGAACTAACTTTTACAGTTCCTAATGCTGAAGAAATAATCAAAGAAATTGCTAAAAAATATGCTGATCAAAAAGATGTAATAATCGGAGCCGGTACGGTTTTAGATGCGTTTACTGCTCGTATCGCAATTATGGCTGGGGCAGAATATATCGTTAGTCCATCTTTTGATCGACAAACAGCTGAGATTTGTAATTTATATCAAATTCCTTATTTACCAGGTTGTATGACAATTACTGAGATAAAGGAGGCACTTACTGCTGGCGTAGATATCATTAAACTATTCCCAGGTTCTGCTTTTGGTCCATCCATTGTAAAAGCCTATCAAGCTCCATTACCACACGTAAATATAATGCCTACTGGCGGAGTAAGTATAGAGAACTTAGAAGATTGGTTTGAAGTAGGAGTTGTTGCAGTTGGTGTAGGTGGGAATTTATTGGCTTCTGTTGAAAAAGGTGATTTTGAAGAAGTAAGTCGAGTAGCTAGTAAATATATAGATAAGTTTTATGAGATAAAGAATTATTAGGAGAAAAAACAAATAATACTCTGAAATGTAAAAAATAAATACTGACTCTTTACGCTTCAGAGTATAGTACGTACTTTCATCAGAATGAAAACGCTTAACAACAGAAGGGAGAGAATTGTATGGAAAGAAAATTTGGTATAAGAGACAAAATAGGATATATGTTTGGAGATTTTGGAAACGATTTTACTTTCATTTTTGCTAGTTCTTTTTTAATGATCTTTTATACAAAAGTATTGGGGATAAGCGGAGCTGCCGTTGGAACATTATTTTTAGTAGCAAGATTTATCGATGCAGTTACTGATGTAACTATGGGGCGTATTGTTGATAGATCGAAAGCAACTAAGCAGGGTAAGTTTAAACCGTGGATTTTAAGAATGAGTGGTCCAGTCGCTTTAGCAAGTTTTTTAATGTATCAAACTTCTATGATTTCAGCTTCTATGAGCGTTAAGGTAGTATACATGTATGTTACGTATATATTATGGGGGAGTATTTTTTACACATCTATAAATATTCCTTATGGATCAATGGCATCAGCTATTACTTCTATTACAGAAGAAAGAACAATGCTATCGACATTCCGAAATGTTGGAGCTACTTTAGCAAGTTTGGTCATTGGTGTATTAACACCATTATTTATTTATACAAGAGATGATTCAGGCGCTCAAATAGTTCGTGGTGGATCAACTTTTACAATTGTTGCGGGAATATTTTCGATATGTGCACTTATTTGTTATTTAATATGTTATAAACTAACTACTGAACGAGTAAGAATTGACCAATCTCAATACAAAGTTTCATTGTTAAAATCTTTAAAAGGGTTAGTTAAAAATAGGGCATTACTTTCTATAATTGGTGCGGCTATTTTCTTACTCCTTGCTCAATTATTAATTATGAGTATGAATAATTATGTATTTCCTGATTACTATAATGATGCACAGGGAATAGTTTTAATGAATTTTATCAATCCTATTTTGGTTTTAATAGTTGTTTCGCCTTTAACTTTGTTTTTAAGTAAAAAATATGGAAAAAAAGAACTGGCATCAGTAGGAATGTTCTTTTCAGCAATAGTATATTTGATCTTATTTTTGATAAAAGCTAGTAATATGTATGTATTCTTAATTCTTAGTTCGGTTGGCTATATGGGTTTGGGTGTGTTTAATACTGTTATTTGGGCAAATATTACTGATGTTATTGATGATCAAGAAGTAAAGTCTGATCAAAGAGAAGATGGGACCGTATATGCGGTATATTCTTTTGCTAGAAAAATAGGTCAAGCTCTAGCTGGAGGCGTCGGAGGTTGGACTCTTTCTATTATAGGCTATGACTCTTTAGCAAATGTACAAACGGGAGATGTTTTAGAAAAGTTATATAACGCTTCAACATTAATTCCATCAATTTGTTTTCTGATTGTAGGATTAATTTTATTTTTCCTTTATCCATTATCTAAAGATAAAGTCTTAGAAAATTGCGAGCTTTTAAAACAAAAACATAAATAGGAGAGAAATATGAATAATTGGATATTTTGTATTGATTCAGATGGCTGTGTTATGGATACGATGACTTATAAACACAATCTCTTTTTCGGACCAATTGCTGCAGAGATTTTTGATGTTCATCATAGAGAAAAATTCCTACAGGATTGGAATAATATTAATTTATATTCAGAGACTCGTGGAATAAACAGATTTTTAGGTTTAGTTAAAACATTAGAAAAAAATGATGTAACATCGATTAATCGATTAAAGCACTGGGTATCTCTAACAAAAGAATTGTCTAATCCATCTTTGAAGAGGGAAATAGAATATTCTCAGTCAGAGGATTTATTAAAAGCTTTAAAATGGTCGGAAGAAGTCAATCAACAGATTAGTCAAGCAAAAGGATTAGATAAACCCTTTTTAAGTGCTAGAGATACTATAAAAGCTCTGAAAAAATATGGGAAGATAATTATTGTAAGCTCAGCTAATAAGGAAGCTGTTCAAGAAGAATGGGAAAGACATGAATTATTATCATTAGTTGATGAACTGTGTTGTCAAGATAAAGGAAAAAAAGAAGATATTATTCGAAGTGTAATTGAAAATGGTTGTGATTTGGATAAGATATTAATGATTGGTGATTCTCCTGGTGATCTAGAAGCTGCAAATAAAAATAAAGTTTTCTTTTATCCTATTTTGGTCAATAAAGAAAAAGAATCATGGGAAAACTTAAGAACTGATGTTTTATTTAAATGTTTATCGGGAGATTATGTAGATATTGAACAAAAATATATAGATACTTTTTGGAAAAATCTTACTAATAAGTAGAGGAGAAAGAAAATGACTATAAAAGTAGATTTACGAAAAAAACCATATAATTTAGATGAAGATGCTATTTCTTGGATTGAAGAGACGATTGATTCTATGACTTTGGAAGAAAAAATAGGTCAATTGTTTGTTAATATGGGATCTAGTCGTGATAAAAATTACTTGAGTAATATGGTCAATCAGTACCATATTGGAGCTGTACGATATAATCCAGGAACTGCTGATGAGGTATATGATCAAAACTATATCTTACAAACAGAAAGTAAAATTCCTCTATTAATTGCTGCTAATACGGAAGCAGGTGGTAACGGAGCTTGTACAGATGGTACTGAAGTTGGTGTAGAAGTAAAAATTGGTGCAACAAATGATGCGAAATATGCTTATGAATTAGGGAGAGTTTCTGGGATTGAAGCATCGGCTATTGGATGTAACTGGAGTTTTGCTCCTATTGTAGATATTAATAGAAATTGGAGAAATCCTATCATTTCTAGTCGATCTTTTGGACAAAACCCTGATAAAGTTTTAGAACTTAGTTTAGCTTATATGAAAGGTATTCAGGAGAGTGGAATTTTGCCTGCAGCTAAACATTTCCCTGGTGACGGTATTGACGAACGAGATCAGCATCTATCTTTTAGTATTAATAGTTTAGGTACGGAAGAATGGGATAATTCTTTTGGAAAAGTATACTCAGGCTTAATAGAAGCTGGATTACCTTCAATTATGGCAGGTCATATCCATATGCCAGCTTATTCAAAACATTTTAATCCTGATCTGAAAGATGAAGATTTACTTCCTGCAACTTTATCAAAAGAATTAATCACTGACTTACTTAGAGGAAAACTCGGATTTAATGGATTAGTAGTTACTGATGCTAGTCATATGTTAGGAATGACTGGGGCAATGAAACGATCAGAATTATTGCCCACTTCTATTGCAGCTGGATGTGATCTATTTCTATTTTTTAATGATCCAGATGAAGACTTTAATTATATGATGGAAGGCTATCGTAAAGGAATTATCACTGATGATCGGTTATTAGATGCCTTAAAAAGAATTTTAGGGTTAAAAGCTAAATTGGGATTACACAAAAAAGCAAAAGAACAAATTTTATTACCTAAGCAAGAAGCTCTGGAAAAAATTGGTTTAATTGAAAATAAATCAATTTTTAAAGAGGTGGCTGACCAAGCAATTACATTAGTTAAAGATAAACAAGATATTTGGCCTATTGTACCAGAAAAATATAAAAGGATTTTACTAGTAGATGTACATGGGGTAAAAGGTGGGTTTGGTGAAGTAGTTGCTGGAAATAGACCTCAAGCCATTGATTTATTGAAACAGATTTTGTCAGCAAAAGGATTTGAAGTTGAAAAATACATTTCACCTGAAGAAGAATTGAAAGGATTATCGCAAGAAGAAAAAATTAAAAATATAGCTGGAATATATGCTGCTAAGAGACCAATTAAAAATTTAACTAAAAAATATGACTTGATCATTAATATAGCTAATGTTAATCCAGGCACAGTTCAACGAATTGTCTGGCCAGCAAGTAAAGGAACTCCGGATATACCGTTTTACATTCATGAAATTCCAACAATTTTTGTATCTGTACAGTGTCCGTTTCATTTGGCTGATGTACCTCAAGTAAAGACTTATATTAATACTTATGATGGAAAACAAGAAACTTTAGAAATATTGGTGGACAAACTAATGGGTCTTTCTGAATTTAAGGGAGTAAGTCCAATAGATGCTTATTGTGGTTTAAAGGATACATTTATTTAATATTTAGATAGGAGTGGTTTATATGTTGTATCCCATTATGACAGAGACGAGGCAAGTAATTGACTTAAGCGGTCTCTGGAGATTTAAATTAGATACAAATGATGACTTACAGGAAGAACTTGCTTTAGAACCAATAAATGAAAAAGAGAGTTATCCGATTTCAGTTCCCTCTTCTTATAATGATTTATTTGAAACAGAGAATATTAGAAATCATGTTGGATGGGTGTGGTATGAAAAAGAAGTGACTCTTCCTAAAAGATTATTAGAAGAAAGATTAGTTCTTCGTTTTGGATCTGCAACACATGAAGCAAAAGTTTTTTTGAATGGAAAGTTTATTACTCAACACAAAGGTGGGTTTACACCATTTGAGTCTGAAATTAATCGGTTTGTAAAAGACGGGAATAATCGAATTACAGTTGCTGTAAACAATATTATTGACGATAGTACTTTACCTGTGGGGATTATGAAGGAAACAGTACAGGAAAATGGGGATATAAAAAAGGAAAACTTAGTTAATTTTGATTTCTTCAATTATGCAGGTATTCATAGACCTGTTAAGTTATATACAACTCCGAAAGACTATATAAGTGATATTACTATTAATACAAGAATAACTGATTTGGATGCAAGTGTAGAATTCAATATCGATACAGAATGGACCGGAAAAATCTTAATAGCGATATATGACGAAGAGGCTCAACTTGTAGCTGAAGCTGAAGGAAAGAAAGGAATGATTCAGCTTAAGAATCCAATTTTTTGGGAACCTCTAGACGCTTATTTATATAGTATGAAAATTAGTTTAATTGATGATAATAAAGTGATCGATACCTATACAGAAGAATTTGGTATTCGCAGTGTTCAGGTTACCAATGGCAAATTTTTGATTAATAATAAACCTTTTTATTTTAAAGGATTTGGTAAGCATGAGGATTCGTATGTTAATGGACGTGGTTTGAATGAGGCTGTAAATATTAAAGATTTTAATTTAATGAAATGGATAGGTGCTAATTCTTTTAGAACATCACATTATCCTTACTCAGAAGAAATTATGCGATTAGCAGATCGAGAAGGTATTGTAGTTATTGATGAAGTACCTGCAGTAGGGTTACATTTAAATTTCATGGCCACTTTATTAGATGATAATGTGGAAAAACATAATACGTGGAAAGAGATACGAACAGAAAATTCTCATAAAACGGTGATCAAGGAATTGATAGAACGCGACAAGAACCACCCAAGTGTTGTAATGTGGTCTATTGCAAATGAACCAGATTCGGATTCCGAAGGTGCTAAAGAATATTTTGAACCTTTAGTTGAATTAACTAAAGAACTTGATCCGCAGAAAAGACCTGTAACAATCGTTACTTATCTAAAATCAACGCCAGATGTTTGTAAGGTAGGAGATATTGTCGATGTTTTATGTTTAAATCGTTATTATGGTTGGTATGTTTCGGGAGGGGATCTGGCACATGCAAAATATCTGTTGAAAAAAGAGCTAGATGGATGGATGGAAAGATGTCCTGATACGCCAATAATGTTTACAGAATATGGAGCAGATACAGTAGCTGGATTTCATGATACAGTACCAACAATGTTTACAGAAGAGTATCAAGTGGCTTATTACGAAGCAAATCACGAAGTAATAGATACATGTGAAAATTTTGTTGGTGAACAAGTGTGGAATTTTGCAGATTTTGCAACAAGTCAAGGGATTTTAAGAGTGCAAGGAAATAAGAAAGGAATCTTTACTAGAGATAGAAAACCTAAAATGATTGCTTACTATCTACAGAAACGATGGTCATCAATACCCAATTTCAGTTATAAAAAATAATTTGGATTTTTTAAGAATGTTCAAAAAACGATTAGCCTAGCCTAATCGTTTTTTTTTGTTTTTTATAGAAAGATTTTCTGTTTAAAGAATGATAAATATTTTTATGTTTTTTTTCTAGTTTTTTCGAAAAAAAGGGGCTTTCTGATTGTTGTATTAGTGGAAAGGGGGAAAAAGGAGCATATTATCATGCAACAACATTACAATGACATATCTATACAACACCAATTTGATGCCTACTGTAAAAAAGTATTACGAAACGAAGCTAAGTCTATTCGAAAACGAAACGCTAACATAAAGGATAATGAGGAACCATTGGCAGATTCAAATGAAGGCAGGTATTCCCAAACTCATTTTGATGAACAAGATGTCTATTTCTTATTTGGAATGGAAATATTAATTTCAGATCAAAAGTTATCAGCAGCAATTGATCAGTTATCGGAGATAAGAAGAAAGATTATCCTACTTTATTATTTTGCAGGTTTTAATGATGCTGAAATCGGTAAAATTCTCAATATGAGCACAAGTGGTATCTGGTATCAACGAAAGAAGGCAGTTGAACAATTGAAAATGGGGTATGACCTATGGTAGATAAATCTAAAAAGCGGCAGTACCTATTAGTTCCACTATCCATTATCTTATCTGCTCTAGAAGGAGATCCAATTTCGATCAAGATGATACTCAAACATTATCATTCTTATATGGCTAAGTTATGTTTGACAAATGGATTTAACGAGGTAGGTCAATTCGTTACCTATGTAGATGAATATATGATAAGTCAGCTAGAAATTAAATTAATAGAAGCGATCTTAAAATTTAAAATTAACTAATTAAAAAAATCCCCTTTCCACTTTTTCTGTTTAAAAGAATCTTCTAATAGTTAAGGAATTAGTAGATTCTTTTAGGTAGAAAACCTATTGTTCATTGAAAATTAAATAGATTCTATCAGTACGTTAACACTTTAAGGAGCATATTTTAGTTGCGCCATGATTTCTTGCTGTAAAGAAGGAGCGATAAATATTCTAAAATAATTTTTATAGTCAATAAAAAGCGATGATTTAAAGTTGGGATAATGATACTTCCGTAAGGCTCGCCGTAAACTTGGGGAGAGGTGAAATTCCTATGTGCTTTTGACAAAAGCAGCTGATAGAAATAAATGAAAAAAAGTAAGGAAGGTGCTATAATGAAAACAGCTACTCGAAAAGATTTGATTAATCTAGGTTTTTCTCGGTACTATGCTAATAAAATCTTCAAGGAATGTAAAGAACTTTTAGTTGAGAAAGGATACTTTTTTTATCGTAATTCAAAAATAAAAAGAATTCCTATTTCAATTTTAGAAGAAGTTCTCCATATTTCTTGGGAGGAATAGTAAAATGAGGAAAATTGCGAATGTTTATAAAGACAGAAAAAGAGGCACTTGGTTTTTTTCTGCAACTTTAGGACAAGATCGCTTTGGAAAAAGAATTCAAGTGACCAGAAGAGGCTTCAAAACTCAAGGAGAAGCTAGAAGGGGACTCGAAGAGTTAAAACAAAGTTTTTCTGATTCACAAGGAATTTATCTGCAAGGAATAACGTTTCATGATTTTTATCGAGAGTATTTTTTTCCTTGGTATAAGTTGGGAACTGTAGAAAAAACATATATGAAAACAGATCATATTTTACAACGTGCATTGGATTTTTTTGGAGAAATGCAGGTTGTAAAGATTCGACCAATTCATATACAGGAATTTCAACAGTTTTTATCGAAAATCCATGTTGTAAAAAAGGGCATTGAGCAACCATTATCACCAAATTATATTAAACAGATATTCAATAAGTTGAGAGTAGTTTTTAAAAGGGCAATTGTACTTGAAATTATTGAAGAAAATCCTGTAGATACTATAGGTAAAATAAAAACTCAGCGTCCTCAAGTAGAATTTTGGACAGTTGATGAATTTAAGAAAGTATATAATAGTGTTTATCACGGGGATTTTTATGAAGAATTTTATAAACGTTTGATGCGTTTTATTTTTGTTACAGGTGTAAGGAGTGAGGAGCTCTTAGCGTTACAATGGAAAGACTTTGACTTAATAAATGGCAGATGTAGCGTAAATAAGTCAATTTACATCCGTACAAGACAAGATTATGAATTTGCTGAAACAAAAAATACATCAAGTATTCGGATAATTTCGTTAGACAGACAAACCGTTGAAGATTTAAAAACATGGAAAAAAACTCAACAATCAATTGGGAAAAATATAGAATTGGTTTTTTCTTTTGATGGATTACCGCCATCTCCAAGAACTATTTTAAGCAGAATAAAAAAACTAGCTGAAATTGCAGGAGTAAAACCAATTCATATGCATGGATTAAGACACTCGCATGTTGCCTTTTTAATTGAACATAATAAAAATATCTATGCAATATCTAAGCGTCTAGGTCATGCCTCTATTAAAACTACTTTGGACAAATATGGACACTTATATCCAGAAACAAATCAAGCACTCGCAAATGAAATTACGAGGTTTGATATTTAACTTTCCATCTTTTTTGCTGTCACGCTGCTGTCATAGCCTATTTTTATTTTTTTATGTTGATATACCTTGGGTTATAAGCTAGCTGTCGGTATCGAAAATGGACGAGGACGAACCGAAGAAATAGCAAGGGTTTGTTTGAAAACAGTGTAAAAAATAAACCATGTTTACATGGATTTGCCACCGGTTTGCCACCGGTGGTTTTTTTCGGTGGCAAAAATCAAGAATTCTTTCTAAGATTTTCCATGATATCGACCGTTTCATTTCTCATCTTATCTGTTACATGCGAGTAAGTATCCATCGTAATTGAAATTCTGCTGTGGCCCAATCGTTCAGAGATTTCTTTCATTTTTGCGCCATTTTCGAGAAGAAGTGTAGCATGAGTATGTCTGAGAGAATGGAAGTTAAAAGAGAGGGAGAGTGCATTCGATATCCTCCTAGTATTCCATTTCACTACACTTGGCGTAACTAGCTCACCGTCTTCCTTCGTACATACTGCATTTGAATCAATGTAGAGCTTTCCATACTTCATTCGATTTTCTAATTGTTGTTTCTTATGTTTTTTCAGAATTGCTAGCAAGGTTTGTCCAATAAAAATCGTTCGATTGGAACTGCTTGTCTTTGGCGTACCATATACCCATGCGCCGTCATTCTTTACCATTTGTTTCTCTACAGTAATTGTTCCATTTGAAAAATCGACATCATCCCACATCAGACCACAAACTTCGCCAACGCGCATTCCCGTATAAAATCCAATATTCAAAGGAATATAGAAAGGATGTCCTTCAGGAGTAATTTCTAGCATATGATCAAAGTCCTCAAGAGAAATGATTTTTAGATCTTTTTTAGTCGTTGGTCGTGCTTCATATTTTGGTATTTTTACATACAGCATAGGATTTTGCTTGATTAATCCCCAAGGATAAACCGCCATATTCAGCGCATTCTTAAGGACAGAGTGAGTAATAGTCATTGTTTTCTTCGAGTAACCCTTTTTAAATTCAGCATTGATGAAATTTTGTAAAAGAGCAGGGGAGAGATCCGTAAGTTTTTTCTTTCCTAAATAACCGTTTATATGATTTTTGATGGTAAATCGGTAGTTTTCATAGGTATTGTATTTTAGATTTAGTTTAACGTATTCCTCCATCCAAAAATCAAGGTATTGTTTTACTCGAGTATCCGTACCTAAAAAGTATTGTCCTGTTTCGTCAATATCTGATAAAACTTTTCGTAAAGCAGCTTCGGCCTCTGGTCGGGTGTCTCCGCCAACTTTCTCCACTTTTTTTCTTGAGCCATCATCATTGATATCTTCGCCGTTTGTATAATTAAGCGAGACAAATAAAAAAGCCATTTATGTTACACTCAAATTGTAATACCCGCTAAAGCATACAAGGAGAGTGAA